>FTKD01000032.1_pt1 | contig 184849 bp, 164 predicted proteins | sample 1658191 | NCBI WGS metagenome assembly FTKD01 (sample SAMEA3914808, study PRJEB12502) | metagenome | biome: forest; material: soil | place: Canada | collected 2011-08-03 | depth 0.3 m
TCGCGCTCGATGCGCCAGCGTTGGTATGCAGCGCTGACCAGATCTTTGATCGGCGTGTCATCAGGCAGCGTGGACAAGATGTACTTGATCGGCTCTGCCTGGTCGGCCGGCCATTCGATGAGCAACCATTGGAGCGGTCGCAGCCGCGCTTTGCCAACGTTGCCGCCGGCGTGCCGCACGCGCAGCGCGGCAAAGCGCCCGCTGAGCGGCTCGTTCGTGCCCTCGCGCCAAGTGATCGTCTGGAATTCCTGCTCGGGCAGCGATAGGGCCAGCGCCTTGACGCTCAACGGCTGAAGCCGCGCAGTGCGCCGCGGGACCACAGGTGGGCGGCCATTGCCCCTGTAGCGCTTGGGCGGCAGCGGCGCGACTCCTGGAGGCCAGACCACGACCGCCGAGGTCACGCCGACTGCGTACTGCAGGCCCATGTCGCTCAGCGCCTGGCGAAACGCGTTGTCCACGCCATAGCCTGCATCGGCCAACACGCAGTGGCGCGGCGCACCTTCGGCCAGCAAGGCGCGCAGCTGGGCCAGCGCGATCTGGGGCTTGGTGGCGAAACGCAATTCCTCGGGCACGCCCGTCTGTGCCCGGCGCACAGGATACGCCGCCCATTCCTCGGGCAGGTAGAGTTGCCATGCCACTGGCACGCTGCCCTGGTCGCACGCCAGTGACACGCTCACCGCCACTTGGCAGTTGTCCTGCTTGCCCAGCATCCCGCAATATTGACGAGCCACGCCCACCGAGTGCGTGCCTTTCTTGGGGAATCCGGTGTCATCAATGATCCACCAGCCGCCGCGGCTGAAGTCCATCTGCGGAACGACCCATTGGCAGACCCGCCGAAGCATCTCCGAATCGGACCATTCAGCCTTCGCCACGAAGTGATGCAGCGACTGATGCCGGGCGCTCGCGTGCAGGGGGTCGACCCGCGCGGCCATCGGCTCCACGCTCTTGCGAGCGAGCGGCAGCATCAGCCCTGTGCAGTAGCCCTTGAGCCCTGCGTGACGGTCCAAATGTCCCAGCCCTTCGGCCAAATGGTTCATGTACCGATCAAACCGCTCGCTTGCACCCATCGTTCCTCACGTGAAGAATGAAGAGATGCGTATAGTGCCATGTTTTTATTGACACAGTAAGATTAGGAGCCGCCCCACTGGTGCTGGTCGTCGTTGATGCGAACCCACGAGGCGCCGGCATCGATGGAGCGGAAGAAGCAGTCGACGCCGTTCACCTTGCCGGACAGGTACACCGTGGGGTACGAGTTGCCCGCGGCGGCCCTGCCGAAGCCGATGGCGCGCACGATCTCCACTCCGGCCACGCGAGGCCAACCGCCCCAGCCGAAGCTCGAGTCGTGGTACGGGACGAGTCTCGACAGCGTCGAATGGATGACGCCGATCGAACACGGGATTTTTGCCAATGACCGAATCAACCCGGACCTGCAGGTGCAAGGTTTCGCGTCCGTCAGCGAACGCTTCTTTCGCTTCACGACGCTGAGCGAAATCTGGGACACTGGCTGGACCAGCGCGGCAGAAATATCGGTCATCCCGGCCGACGCCAATTGATCCCGAACGACCAGTCGTCATGCGAACTGTCCTCAAATGCCTGACTCTCTCCGTCGTCCTCACGCTGGCGGCCACCCTGTGCGGCCTGGCGTTGGGCGCAAGCACGGCCCACGCGGAACCGGCTGACACCCACCCCGAGTGGCCCGGAGCGGGCCAATTGTTCGTCGGCACCAACTACCAATCGTTCGATCGCAGCCGCGAGCAGGTGCTGCAAGACATCGCGCGAATGAAGTCTGCCGGCTTCAAGATCGTGCGCATGGGCGACCTGTCGTGGGATTCCTTCGAACCGTCCGAGGGACGCTTCGAGTTCCGCACGTTCGACTGGGTCATGGACCAGATGCAGGCGGCCGGCCTGAAGGTCATCCTGGACATCCCGGGCCAGCCGGCGCCGCTGTGGCTGCATTACAAATATCCGGGCGTCGACATCGTCAACCAGAACGGCGCCCGGCAGGATCCGGCCGAGCGCTACATGGACGACGTCAGCGACCCGGACTATCGCCGGCTGGTGGTGCGCCTGGCCGACACGTTGACGCGTCGATACGCCAGGCATCCGGCCCTGTTCGCCATCGGCTACGACAACGAGAGCGGCAACGGCCTGGTCTCGTACTCCGCGGCCGATCGCCTGCGCTTCGTCGCCTGGCTGAAGAAGAAGTACGGCACGCTCGAGGCGCTCAACCAGGCCTGGGCCACGCAGAACTGGTCGCGCCACGTGGGCGATTGGGACGAAGTGCGCCTGCCCTACATGGACGGCCCCGGCCTGTACGAGGCCTACCTCGACATGCGGCGCTTCTGGTCCGATCAGACGATCGCCGTGCTCGAATCGCTGGAGGCCGTGCGGCGGAAGAACGTACCGGACAAGCCGGCGATCTCCAACCTCTGGGACAGCGCCTGGCGCAAGGGCTTCGACTACCTGTCGACCTATCGCGACTACGTCAGCTACGGTGCGATGGGGTTCTACCCCGGCGATCCGCTGGGCAGCGCCTTCGAGGCCACCATGATGCGCGGCGGCCTGCGCACACCGATCTGGTTCAACGAATTCACCGCGGGCGGTCCGGGCTACTACGGCACCCAAGGCCGCTCCCGCATGTGGGCGCATTTCGGCCTGTTGCTCGGTGCGCAGGCGGTGCTGCCCTGGACCTGGCACAGCCACCGCGGCGGCGAGGAGCAGGCGCTGTTCGGACTGATCGACCACGACGATCGCCCCTCCTGGAAGCTCGGGGAGTTCGCAGGCATTGCGCAGGATTTCGCGAAGCTCGAGAAGCTCGGATTCCCGCGCCTTCAGCAGCCCCAGGTGGCCATCGCGTATTCGTTCGACAACATGATCGCCACCAATCCGCCGAAGGGCCTGTCCAACACGGTCGGTCCCTACATCCGCATGCCCTACATGGAGCAGGCGCACAACGCCTACCAACCACTGTTCCGGGACAACATCGACGTGGCCGTCATCAATGTCGGCCATGAGGACCTGGACCGCTACAAGCTCGTGATCGTCCCGGGGATGTACTTGCTGGACAAGACGGCCGCCGAGCGGTTGCGCACGTTCGTCGCCGGCGGCGGCACCGTCATCATGACGGCTCAGTCGGACAAGGTCGACGAGCACAACCAGTGGTACGACACGCCGTTGCCCGGGCGCCTGAGCGACGTGTTCGGCATGCGCACGAGCGAATTCTTCGATGCGGGCCCCGTCCGGTTGCAATTCGCGGGAGAGGAGGTCCAGGGCGACAAGGCCTTCGTGGAGGTGCTCGAGCCCGGAACGGCACAGGTGCTGGCCCGCTTCACGCATCCGGAGGGAGGACGTCCGGCCATCACCGTCAACCAGTACGGCAAGGGTCGCGCCATCTATGTCGGCACGCTGGCACAGCCGGCCATCCTGGGGCCGCTCTACCGACAACTCTATGCCAGCCTGGGCATCGAGCCGGGCCCGGCAACGCCCGAGGGCGTGGTCGCGCGCAAGGTGGCGGGCAGGCTCTACTACGTCAACACGACGGGCGAACCCAAGGACGTCGTCATCGATGGCACGATGACCGGCCTGTTGAGCGGTAAGCCCTGGTCGGGTACCGCGCGAATCGAGGCGCTGGGTGCGGACCTGCTCGAATGAGCGTGCCGACATGGTGGCGGTCGGACAGACCGTGAACCTTGCAGCCAGCAGATCAACTGCCAATGGGAGGTCCTGGGCGAGCCGGGGCGGACGATCGAATCGAGCTGTGGGCTGCACATGCAACCCTGGAGCGTGTTCGAGAACCCCGAACGTTTCGACTACGTCGTGGTGATAGTTGGCCTTTTGCACGGCAAGATCCGCGCGTCCTCCAAGGTGAACGCCTTTTTGAAAGCCGCGGCGAATGCGCAGGCGCCGCTGGTCGGCCTGTGCACGGGTTCCTTCATCCTCGCACGCGCCGGCCTGCTTGAGGGCTATCAGGTCAGTGTCAACTGGTGCCACATCGGCGAATTCAAGGGCGAATTCCCGTCACTTCGCGCTGAATCGAGCCACGTATTCTTGATCGACCGGGACCGCCTGAACTGCGTTGGCGGTACCAGCCTGGTGCACCTGGCAAGCGACCTGATCGAGAAGCATTGCGGTCGCGCCCAAGCGCTGAAAAGTCTCCGCATCCTGATCGAGCAGCAGTCCCTTTCAGCCGGGGCATGGCAGCTGGAAGAGATCGCGACGCGCCCTTCGCACGACAGCCTTGTGAAAAGGGCGATGCTGGTCATCGAGCAAAACATCGCAGTCAACACATCCACTTGTCGGAACTTGCTGTTGCGCGTCACAGGTCGTGCGAGAGTGAGCAAAATCGGGGGCGACATTGGCCGCTCTACGCGGCCTTTGGCAGCGGTCGAGGCGTCGGATACCAGCGCTTGAAGTTGCGCACCTCCTGGCCGTTGAGGACAGCGCAGCGCACTTGAAGAAGCTGATTCGCACCACGTCGCGTCCAGCGCGCGTGCCCATTGCGCTTCATCCTTTGGCCGATCACGTGATCGACGGCCGACTCGGCACCCGCCGACGATATTGGCAGGGTTCGCACCCGGCGCTCGGCATAGTTGGTGAGCCTGCGGTCGTTGTTTTCCAGATAGGTGACAAGCCTTCCCAGAGCATTGCGCTTTCCGACCCATCCAGTGTTCCGCCGAAGCTCTTGTCGCGGCCATTGCGGCGGCGCTCCGCGGCCAGCGCCGACTTGCTGTAGGAGGTCATGTATTCCAGCCACTGAGCCATCGAGCGCGGTGGCATCGAGCACATGTTGCCGGCGAGGTAGACCTCGGTGCCAAGCTGCTCTGCAAGGTCCATGAATTTATGCGTGCCGACGTCGTTGGGCTCGATGACACCGCCCCAGACCTTGTTCAGCCGTGCCGGGCGCTTGGCAGGCGCGCCGATACCGTCGCGCCAGTCGTAGTCGTCGGCGAAGCAGCGGCCGGGCCAACGCACGACCGGCACCTGCAACTGGCGCAGCGCCTGCACCACGTCCCTACGCCAGCCACGCGTGTTGCGGATTTTCAATTCTGGGCCGACCCACAGTCCGCCATAGACGCCAGCCCCCAGGTGCTCGGCGAATTGGCCATACACCTCGGGCTCGATGCGGGGGCAGGCGGCTTCGGCACTCAAGATGAGGGTGGCCGTGGCCGGCTCGGCGGCGGAGCCGGGCGCCACAAGGCTGGACGCGGCAAAGGCAAAGGTCAGCAGGGTCTTCTTCATGAGATTCACGTGGTCCGACGTGCCGGCTGGCTCGTTCCGGGGCTGGCGGGTATGCCCGCCGAGGGTGGGGCTTGCTCAGGCGAACGTATTCATCACTGGGCATCCAGGAGCGTCTGGAGCGTAGGGTCCATTGCCCGCTGCCAGATTGCGTAGCCCTTCTCGTTGGGATGCAGGAGATCGGGCATCACGTCCTTCGACAGCGTGCCGTCGGGGCTGAGGAACGCGGCATTGATGTCGAGGAAGCGGACATCGCTCCAGGTCGCGATGAGGCGATTCACGCTCTCGTTGATGCCGCGCAGGTAGTCGTCGGGTTTGCCGCCGCGCGGGAAGACCGCGAGCAGCAGCACCTGCGCGCCGGGCGTGCGGCGATGGATCTCCTCGACGACGCTGCGGATGCCGACAGCGATGGTCCGCGGGTCCTCGGCACGGTGCCCCGTGTTGTTGGTGCCGATCATCAGCACCACCACCTTCGGGGCGATACCGTCGATTTCGCCGTGTTGTAGTCGCCACAGAACGTTCTCGGTGCGGTCGCCCTCGAAGCCGAGGTCCAGCGCATGGTGCTTCGCGTAGTGGCGCTGCCACACCTCGCGGCCCGCGGTCTCCCAGTGCTGGGTGATGGAGTCGCCGATGAAGACGATCTCAGGGGGCGTGCCGCCGGCGACGAGCTTGCGCTTCTCCTCCAGTTTTTCCTGGTGGCTCGGCATCCACCAGTCCTGCGCCCACCATTCATTCTGGACAATGGGTGTCACGGATTCGGTGCGGTAGTCGGGACAGTCCGTGTTCGGCTTACCCTCGTGAACGATGCGCACGTTGGCGACGCTGGCGCGCCCGCTGCCGACACCGACCAGCCCGAACGGCAGTTGGACGCGCGAGAAATCCGCGCCCTCGCGCAAGAAGCAGCTGATCGGCAGCGCGACATGTTGCCAGCCCTGGCCCACCCAGGCGCGGCCCTGCCCGGAGACGTTCACGGCTGGCTCGCAGCCTGCGGCGCAGGACAGCTTCACCCTGATCGCGCCATGCGCGAGGTCGGCGACATCGAGGTCGAACTCGAGCGTGCCATGGCCCACGAAAGGGCGTAGGTCAAGGGGCTGCAGGCTCTCGAACCGCAGCACTGCTTCCCAGCGGTCATTCCATTCGAACAGCACGGCGTCCCGCACGCCCCCACGGCTGTGGGCGGTGATTGCGATGGGTTGCGATGGGAACTGCGCGCGCCTGCTCGCCCACTGGTTGCGGCGCTGCGGCACTGTTGCCGGACAGTTCGACATGATTTTCCCCGTCGACGGCGAGAATGCGCCACGTGCCAGGCGCGGCGGGCAGGACGACGATGTCGGACTGGGCATGCGCGCCGCACGTCCAGGCGGCAAGCACGGTGCCGCTGACAAAGGCACGGATCGACTTCATCGCCGTTGGCGCATCAAGAGGTGGGGCCGCGCAATGCTCATCAGAGCACCGGCGTGATGCGAACCAGGATGACGCCTTGCGAGATCACTGTGCCGCCATAGCTGCCGCGTACATTCTTCGTGACCTTCTTGCTCCACAGGTCCTTCACGTCGGCCTTCAGTTTTGCAGGCCGGGGTCGCAACTCCGAGCGTCAGCGTCTCATGCCCGGAGGCCGGCGTCGCCACAAAGACAGACAGGAGGATCGAGGCCGCAACAAGCCACATCGGGACGCGAAATGAAAGGTGTGGGGCGGTGCGACGGCGAAGAACAGGTGCGAGCATGAGATGGACGGCGGCCTGACTTGGACTATCGGAGCACTTATCGCCAACTCAGAAGTGCATTGAGCCGGGTCATTTGGCGGAGGGCACGATCCCCAACTCGCGCAGGAAACTGCGCACCGCCAAGTAAGCCTGCTGGTTCTGCTCGGGCGAGAAGCCGCCATGGCCGCCGCCCTTGATCGTGAGTAGTTGGTTCCTTTCGCCCGCCTTGTCCATGGCCTGTTTCAGGCGCACTGCATGCGAGTAGGGCACTAGCGGATCGGCGTCGCCATGGATTGTCAACACCGCCGGGCCGTCCTTGCGCACGTAGCTCAGCGGCGAAAGGCGGCGCGCCAGCTCCATCCGGCCCTCCATGCTGCCAAACCAGGCCAACGCATACGAGCGTACGTTCGGCCCTTGCAGCATGTCGGCAACGTCGGTGATGCCGAACCAGTTGATCACGGCAGCCACCTTCGGCGTCGAATTCGCATAGGGGCCCGCCCAGGTGTTGTTCGTCGCGCACTGGTTGGTGAACGGCGAATCGAATGGAATCATGCCGGTTGCCAACGCCAGGTGCCCGCCCGCCGAGTTGCCGGTCACTACGACCTTGGTCAGATCGAAGTTGTAGTCCTTGGCATTGCGGCCGACCCACTGCAGCGCGCACAGCGTGTCTTCCACTGCGGCCGGCGCAAGCGCGGTCCTGGCCAGGCGGTATTCGACATTGACCACTGCGAAGCCCATCTGCATGTACGGCAACAACTGCAGCAGGTCCTCCTCGCGCGTGCCACCCATCCAGCCGCCTCCGTGAAAGTTCATCACCACCGGCGTGGCGGTCTTACTGGGCCAGGGTCGGTAGACATCGAGCTGGAGGTCGCGCGCACTCGCGGTCAGGTAGGTCAGGTTCGCGCTGACGCTGTAGCCGCTGCGCACCTGGACGGCAGCCCGGAAGGCGTCATCGTCGCCACTTTGCGCAAGCGTCTGAGCGGACAAGGAAAGGCACAAGGTTGCGCCCAGAAATGCAAGAGAAAATCGCATCGTTATGATCCTGACATGCCGGGTCGTTGGGTGAATCTGATGCAGAACTGGGTCGCCCTGAGTGCCCCCTCGATGGAAGAGGCGCTGTCCGAGATAGCCTAGCTGCGCGCCTTCGCGCAAGGTCATCGCGGGCATCGAGCTCATGCACATGATCAGCAAGGGCCACTGGGCTGGTCCCGAAGGCCAAGTAATGTCCACAGCTTGCCTTTCTGAACTTCCGCGATCCCGCAGGCCTCAGACCGTCAGGCCTCCGCCAATGCGAAAGAGCCGTCCGAAGTTCTGATCGAGCGACCTCTCGCATCGCGTCCCGCTCCTGGATACGATCTGTTCGGCCCGCCCAGGTTAGCGGGCCGAACGACGGCCGCCGTCAGTTCGCCGACGTGCCGCTCATGATGCCGCGGCCGTTGGTGCCGATGTACACCGTCCCAAAGGTCTTCGGGTCGCCCGTGATCACGTAGGAGCCGCCCCATTGGTGCTGGTCGTCGTTGATGCGCACCCAGGAGGCGCCGGCGTCGATGGAGCGGAAGTAGCCGTCGACACCGTTCACGTTGCCGGACAGATACACCGTCGGGTATGAATTACCCGGCGCGGCCTTACCGAAGCCGATGGCGCGCACGATCTCCACCCCGGCCACCCTGGGCCAACCGCCCCAGCCGGAGCTCGAGTCGTGATAGAGGCCGCTCCACTCGGCGACGACCCACACGTCGCCCTGCACGCCCGGCGCGCTGGCAACCTGGCGCCCAGCGCTGGGAAGGGTCGCGGCCTTGACCCAGCCGGTGGCCTTGTTGGCGCTGGAGTAGAACGTACCGGTGGCCGGGTCGTAGGCATAGAACAGGTTGGCGTTGTACCCGTCAGCGGCGACGAGCGCGCCCTTCGGCAGCGTTCCGGCGAGCGAGTTCCAGGAGTAGCCCGCGTTCGTGCTGTAAGCCGGCGCCACGTCAGGCGGTGACCACAGGATCGTGCTCGTGTCGACGCCGATCGTCACGACACCGCCACCCTGGGTGGTGCTGCTAGCGTTGCTGGCGAAGGGCGACCAACTGTAGCCGCCGTTCCACGAGATGGCGCCGTAGTGCTTGCTGGCCGGGTCGGTGGTCGAGAGGTCGTCCCCCACGCGAACGACGATGCGCGAATCGTTGGCGGCATAGGCCAGGCTGGTGGTCCTGCTGCAGATTGGGTTGGCGAACTCTCCCGAGGGCGTGGTGGTGATGCTGGCGTGCGCGAACCCGCAAACATCTCCGGCGCCGCTGATCAGCGGGTAGGCGGTGTAGGCGTTTGCCGTCGGCGAAACCAACGCGTCGACCGCCGTTTCCTCAATGCCGTTCATGCCGTAGGCCCAGTTGGTCTTGGCCGCCGTGAGGTTCTTGGACTCCTTGATGCCGCCGCCCCATGCCACGAAGGCATGGTTGGGGTCGTAAGGGTCCAGCACGGAGTTGAGCCAGTTGCCCCAGCTGGTCACCGGGCCGAACGTCGTGGTCCAAGGCGCCGCGCTCACGTCGAAGCTGGCGTTGAGCCCCAGGTCGGTCCAGGTGGTGCCGCCGTCGGTCGTACGGTAGACCGTGTCGCCCGGGGACCAGCGGTCGATGGTCTCGACCAGCACGGTGCCGGGGCGCCAGGGGTCGACCGACAGCCCCGAAAAGCCGTAGCCCAGGCCGCTGTTGCTGCCGTTGCTGGCAGGCGTGATGTTCGTCCACGCGCCGCTGTAGACGTTGTACTTCCACACCTGGCCGCCCATGAGCCCGTTGGGGCCGTCATAGTGGGTGACCGACACGCCGTTCTCCGTGTAGGTCGCCGGCGCCGAGAACGTGATGTACAGGTTGCCTTCGGAGCCGACCGACCCGCGTTGGGGCAGCACGCCGCGCGGCGCGCCGTTCACCACCGCCCAGGTCTTGCCGGCGTCGTTGCTCCTGTAGAGCACGGCACCGCTGTCACTGGCGGACTTGGAGTTGATAGCCGCAAACAGTGTGGGGGTGGCCTGCCCGGCCATGCCCGACCCGGCGTGGAACGCCACGAATGCCACGCCAGCGCCGGTGCCGTCGGACGACAGCGCGGGCAAGCCGGTGCTCTTGTTCCAAGTGGCGCCGCGGTCGGTGCTGGTCCACAGGCCGTTGGTAGAGGCGTTGCCGGCGTAGTTGCCGGTGCCGTAGAACAGCACCGCGCCGTTGTTCGGATCCACCTGGAGGCGCTCGCCGACCTGCCGGCCGCCCTCGTTGGAGCCGGTCGAAAACGGCAGCGTCACCTGCTGGAACGACGCCCCCTGGTTGGTCGAGCTCAGGAGCGTGGCCTTGGGGGCCCAATAGTAGGTTCCCACCACCATGTACAGCCGCGAGGCATCGTTCGGGTCGGTCGCCAGGGAATCGATGCCCAGCTGGTTGGCGTTGGGGGCCGACACCCAGTCGGTCAGCGGGATCCAGGTCGAGCTCGAGGCCTGGTAGCGATAGGCGCCTCCCATGTCGGTGCGCGCGTAGAACAGCCCCTGCTGGCGCGGCTGCGAAACCATGCCCGTCACGTAGCCGGTGCCTCCGATCTTCACGTTGCTCCAGTTGTAGGCCGGACCGGCGGCCTGTGCCGGCAGCGCGGCGGAGGCCAGCAATGCAATGGCAGCCGCGGCTGTCGTGGAATGCAAAAGTCGAGTCATGTAAGTTTGTCTCCGTTGGTATTGGGTTCAACCGGCAGGGGCTGAACGTTCTTCGTTTTCGACTCCCTGATTTCAAGGTCGGATTCAGCGCGTGTTCGAGCCCTCCGGCGAGTGATGGTCGAAGCTGACCCGCGCGTCGCCAAGCCACGCGCCGGACGAGCTCATCGCGAGTCCTCACGGCCATGATCGACCTCGGCTGCAGGTCGATGCCGGCGCCAGGCCGCGGTGGCCCGGTCGACCGCCAGCACCCCCGACGGGTCGCCGAGCCTGAAGGTCCAGCCGCTGTTGACGGCCTCGCTGGCGCGGCTGGTCGCGCACAGAACGCTCGCCAACAGGTCTGCCCACAGGGCTAGGATGAGGCGGAGAACCCTGTTCATCCCGTTCAGCGCGAAGGCTCGAGGATCACCGTGGCCCCGCCTGCGGCCGCGAGGCGCAGCTTCAGCACGTCGGAGCGACTGACGGTGCGCACGCTGTGTCGCAGCTCGCGCGGCGTGTCGCCGTCCTGCCAGACGGTGGCACGCAAACGGCCAGGCGACAAGAAACCGAGCGGCACGCGTTCGGTGCGCGCCTCGTCGGCGGTCATCGCGCCCAGGTACCAGTTGCGGCCCTGGCGGCGCGCCAGCACGATGTCGCGCCCCGGTTCACCGTCGATGAAGCGGGTCTCGTCCCATGCCGTGGGCACTTGGCGAATGAAGTCGAAGCCGGGTTCGCCGCGGTAAGCGTCCGGGTCGTCGGAGACCATCTGCAGCGGGCTGTCGTAGACGACGTACATCGCCAGCGCCTGGCCGCGCGTGGTCTGCGTCAGCGGCATCTCGGCACGCACCTGGAAGGTCTGCGGCGTGCTATTGCGGAACCCACCAGGTGTGTAGTCCATCGGGCCGGTCAGCATGCGCGTGTACGGCAGCATCAGGTTGTGCTGCGGCGTGACACGCTGGTCCATCTTGTTCCACTCGGCACCCAGCACACCTTCCTGGGTGATGAAGTTGGGATAGGTGCGTTGCAAGCCGGCCGGCACGTAGGCGCCGTGGAGGTCCAGCAGCAGGTGATGCTGGGCGGTGGCGGCGGCGACGTGTTGGTAGAAAGCCACCATGTCCTGGTCGTCGCGGTTCATGAAGTCGACCTTGATGCCCCAGCGCGCGTAGGTGTCGAGCACCTCGTCGATACGCGGGGCCAAGTGCAGCCAATGGACCCACAGCAGCAGACCCACGTCCTTGTCGGCGGCGTAGCTCACCAGCGCCGGCATGTCGATGCCTTCGGCGGCGCGTGTGATGTCGGTCTCAGGCCGCGCCTCGCAGCAGCCCCCGGCGCCCCAGGACCAGCCGGCATCGATCAGGTAGCAGCGAAAGCCGGACGTGGCCGCGAAGTCAATGAAGCGACGGTAGGTCGCAATGTCCGGCTTCGCGCCTGCCAGCGGGCCGGACCACCAGTCCCAGGCAGCCTTGCCGGGTTTGACCCAGGTGAAGTCGCCCTCCCGCTGCGGGTTCAGGTTGCCGATCAGCGGCGACGCAATCATGTCACCGGCACGATGGCCGAACATCACCACGCGCCACGCGGTGCGCAGCCCCCCGTCGGAGACGTAGGCTGCACCGGGCCGGTTGGGCACCGGCGAGAGGCGTACCCGCAGCGCGTCGCCTTCGCGCTGCAGCGAGGCGCCGGTGTAGCCCTGCAGATACGCCTGCGTGATCGCGAAGGACACGCGGGCCAACCGGGATGTGCAGACCAGCGGCACGTCATAAAGGATGTCCGCCGACAGTTGCGAGGCTTGCAGGCGCGAGAAGCTCGCCTCGTGCGCCCCGTCGACCCGGCTGGCCAAGCACTCGGGGTCGTCGGCCAGCACGAAAGCGGTTCGCTCCCCGTTCAGGTGCACAGGGACCGGATCGTCGGTGCGATAGCGAAACGCGACGCCCTCGTCGTAGGCGCGCACGTCGATGGCGAGCTTTCGCGCAAGCGGGCCCGTCTCGCGAAACGTCAGCGTGGCGCCGCTGTAATGATCGTGAGCGCGCGTCGCCTTGGTCGCCACCAGCGGGATCGTGCGGTCGACCGCCGCGTCCTCGCGACTTTCGAGCACCAGGGCACCGAAGGCCGGCGCGCCGTCAAGGTCCAGCCCGAACGCGGAAGGCGCAACGATCGTGTTGCCACGCCACTGGACCGAGAACCGGCTGGCATCGTCGTCGATGCGGATGACGGCGTCGCCGTGCAGCGACTCGATCTTCTGCGACCTTGCCTGGGCCGACGCTGCTGCAGTGGCACACGTCAGCAGGACGATCGCCGCGAGCGCCTTCATTTGCGTCTGCATGTTCACACCAAGCCGTTGCCGCGTATCTTTAGCGCGACGCCGATCGGGTCGGCAAGGCCCTCCGGCAACCGCACCTCGAGGCCCTTGCGGCTGCGCCTGAAGGGCAGGCTGTCTATGGAGCCCAGAGCCTCCACGCGCTCGATCGCGTCCGGTGCGAGCGCCGAGTCCTCAGCCAGCGATGCGATGCGCAGCACTCCGCTCGAAGGCCAGCCGAGCGCGATGGCATACAGCGCTCCGGCCTTGGTAGTGAAACGGATGTCCTCGGCGGCGAAGGACTGCGCCTGGCCTTCGCTGAACATGCCCGTGGACACACGCGTGGGCCCCTCGCCGAAGCTGCGCCAGGGCCGCGTGCCGTGGATGGCTTCATCGTTGCGGCTCATCCAGCCTGCCACGGTCTCGAGGAACCCGCGCTCGTCGGCGTCGATGCTGCCGTTGCCGCGCACCGGAATCGACAACAGCAGGTTGCCGTTCTTCGAGACGATGTCGGCCAGGCGATGGATCACGCTGGCCGCGGACTTGTACTGGTGGTTATCGAACAGGCCGCGGTTGTAGTGCCAGTCGCCGATGCAGGTGCAGGTCTGCCACGGTAGCGGCTCGATGCCGTCGCGCTGGCCGCGCTCGACGTCCTCGACCAGCCCTGCGCGGCGCTCTGGCGGAAGCACCTTGCCATTGACCACCGCCTCCAGCTTGCCGCCATGCCAGGACATGCTGGCGTTGTAGTAGTGGGCGGTGATGTCGAGCCCGGCCTGGCCCAGCGGCAGGCCGGAATCATCAAAGTACACCAGGTCGGGCCTGTAGCTGTCGATCAGGTCACGGGCGCGGAGGAACCACTGGCGTGTGAAGGCCGGGTTGCCCGCCGGGGGCTTCTCGTCCCATGCGCCGGTGTTCTGGTCATGCCACTCGTTGGCGGTGCGGATGGTCCTGATGCCGTCGGGCATCATCATGTTGCGGCCGGTGTACAGGTCTTGCGGATCCAGGCCGTCCCACCAGGTGCCGCGGCCGTCCGCCTTGGTCAGGCGGTACGCGTCGTAGCGCTGGCCGGCCAGCGGGCCCTCCGGGTCGTAGCCGTAGGCCGTCTGCAGCCAGTGCCAGGCATGCGCCGAATGGTTGCTGACACCGAAGCGCAAGCCCTTCGCACGTGCCGCCTTCGCCCAGGCACCAACGATGTCGCGCTTCGGGCCCACGCGCACCGAGTTCCAGGCGTGGTATTTGGAGTCGTAGGCGTCGAAGTTGTCATGGTGGTTGGCGAGCGCGACGAAGTACTTCGCGCCGGCCTTCGCGTACAAGTCCATCAACGCCTCCGGCTCCCAGGCGTCAGCTTTCCAGCGATTCTGCATCTCCATGAACCCCACCTTGGCAGGGTGACCGTAGGTCTTCAGGTGGTGCTCGTACTGCCAATTGCCCTGCCGGTACATGTTGCGCGCGTACCAGTCGCCCATTTCGGGCACGCACTGTGCGCTCCAATGGGCCCAGACGCCGAACTTGGCGTCGCGGAACCAGTCGGGCGTGCGATAGCCGTCGACCAGCGAGTCCCAGTTGGGCGCGAAGGGTGCGGCTGCAGCGCCATATGCGCCCTGTAGCCCGACGGTGCCTGCGGCCGCACCAGCCTGCAGGAAGGAGCGGCGGGTCCAGGGTGCGGGCGCTTCAGGCCGACGAGGAGATTTGGCTTGCATGGGATGGCCGTGAAGTGAGAAGAATGCGAGACGCCAGAGCCAATCGTGCCGCGCTGGTCCAAACGGGCCGAGCAGCCCGCAGCGCACGCCATTTCAGGCTGCTCAGCGGTCGCACACCATCACGACGCGCGGCAGCCTGTAGACGCAACCGGCCGCCCGTGTCGGCGTTGACGACAACCGAGGTGTCGCGGTTGTCTGTCTTGCGAGCGTCGCTGGCGCTGACACCGAACAGTGCCGCGCGGGTGCTCAACCCAGGAACGATGGTCTCGTCGTCACAATGGCGTGCTGATTCTGATTAAACGCTTATTCAAATTTCTCAAAAAAACGCTGGACAGCTTCAACCGCACCCGGCGCCGTGACGCGCGGCAAGAAGAAGAAGAGATCAGCGAGTGCGCGATAGTAGTTGGTGCGAGCACCGAACTAACATCGGAGAAACACCTACCGAGCGGGTAGACCTGCGCTTTGTCGCTTCAGTCGATGACGAGCGTCTTGCGTCGAGGTGCTGCGAGCGTCGCTCGCGGAACAATCGTCGTGGGAAGGACGATGTTGTCCTGGCCATGCCAGTTGCGGCCGTCCTGGATTGAGTCGATGCGATCCATGAGCACTCTTACAGCCTGCGAGCCGAGGTCGTGCAGGGGTTGCTGCACGGTCGCTATGCGCGCCGAGCGCGCCAGCAGCGTGTCGTCAAAGCCGACGACGGACACGTCGGCCGGCACGCGCAGCCGGCGCGCGTGCAGCACGTCGATGCAGCCCATCGCGATGGCGTCGTTGGCGCCAAACACGGCCTCGGGTAGCGGGCTGCCGCGGTGACGAAGCAACCAGTCTTGTAGCGCCACGCGACCGCCCTCCTCGCTGAACGAGGCACGCAACACGTGACCCGGCGGCGGCTCGACACCTGCCGCCGCATGGGCTCGCAAATAGCCTGCGATCCGCCGCTCGGCCCCTGTCGCCCCGACAGGACCGCCCACGTGCAGGATGCGGCGGTGGCCGAGCGCCAGCATGTGGCTCACCATGTCGAAGGCTCCTGCCTCCTCGTCTGACTCCAGGTTCACGACGCCCGGGATGGCGCAATTGCCGTGCACGCTGACGAAACCGGCGTGCGCAGGCATCCAGTCCGCGGCGCCTTGCTTCAACATCGGTGCAATCAGGATGAGCCCGTCGACTCGCCTGTCGCAAAAGGCCGGGATGCGTTGCGCCGCCTCGTCCCAGTCGCGCAGCGTGAACACGACGGTGATCTGCCCCGCGGCCAAGGCACCCTCGATGACGCCGCCGAACACTTCCAGGAAATAGATGTTGGTGTGTCCGATCAGATCCAGGTTGTTGACGACGACGCCAATCGCGTTGGCGCGCCCCTGTGCGAGCGCACGTGCAGTGGCGTTCGGACGATAGCCAAGCCGCTCGGCTGCCGCCACGATACGCATACGCGTTTCCGCAGAAGTACGCGTCCCCGTCTTCGCGCCATTGAGCACAACGGAAACGGTCACTTCCGACACGCCCGTTGCGCGCGCGACATCGGCAAGAGTTGTCGCACCGCCGCGTCGGCGCGGCTTGGCGGCAGCTGCAGGATCTGGTTTTGACGGCGGGCTGGACACAGGTTTTTTTGGCGATGCACCGCTTTCCCGAAGGGCCGGCGGCCACCGTTGATCAAGCGGCGCACTCTAGCACCCGCCCCACCATCCGGCGCGAACAACCGGCTCAGCCTTCTCTCAGTCGCTCGCTCCCGGAAGCAATTTTTCGACTGCACGCTGCCTACGATGTCGTTCTCCGCGCATCGGCTTAGGTGTTTCCCCCCAAATGATTAGTTCGTCGCACGACCTATATTTCGCCCGTAGCTCCTCCGTCGTCGAGCTGTTTCCCGGCACAAGCGATCGTCATCGTCGGCACCCCTTTTAGGCAAGGCCCGGCCTTGAAGGAGGTGTTAATTTTTTCCCTGCTTGATTAAGCGCTTATTCATAATTAAGTCATTCTTTTTTGAATAAGCGTTTATTCAGTCGCAGTCGCGAGAGGGAATGAGTCTTCCAACCCTAGACCAACGAAAACCATGAGACATCTTCGAAGAACAGCCCTTTCGGTCGCCGCGGCTCAGGTCGCAGTGCTGTGGAACAGCGGGGCATTCGCGCAGGACACGCCTGCCCCTGCAGCGTTGGCCCCGGCCGCTCCGGCGTCTGCGGCCAGCAGCGACAAGAAGGAAGGCAGGAAGGAGCCCGAAGCGCCTCAACAGGTCATCGTGACCGGCCAGCGCAGGGCGCTGGAGACGGCGCAGAGCATCAAGCAAAACGCCGATGAAGTCGTCGACTCGATCGTCGCGGATGAAGCCGGCAAACTGCCTGACCGCTCGATTGCCGAAGTCCTGCAGCGGATTTCCGGCGTGACAATCGACCGTGTAGGCGATAGGGGAGACCCCCAGCACTTCTCCGTCGAAGGCACCGGCGTCACCGTGCGCGGCCTGAGCTATGTGCGTTCCGAGCTGAACGGTCGCGACGCATTCTCGTCCAACGGCGGTCGCACGCTCAGTTTTGCCGACGTGCCACCGGAGCTGATGTCCGGCGTGGACGTCTACAAGAATCCCTCGGCGGAACAGATCGAAGGCGGCCTGGCCGGCGTGATCAATCTGCGCACCGCGATGCCCTTCGACTTCAAGGGCCTGCACGGCGCGGTATCCGTCAAGGAGACTCGCAGCACGCTCCGCGGCAAGACTGTGCCCGATGCGTCGGGCCTCATCTCCGACCGCTGGGACACTGATTTCGGCCAGCTTGGCGCCCTGCTTGACGTGGCACACTCGGAAAACAAGGTTCGAACCGACGGCATACAGGCGGCACCGTATTTTCCGCGCACGGACATCGAGCCGGGAAAGACATTGTGGGTGCCTCAGAACGGAGCGTGGCGACGCGAAGACTACGACCACTCGCGCAACGGCGTGTACGGGGCATTGCAGTGGAAGAAGAACGACCTGCAATCCGCACTGACCTTCTTCGATTCGAAGCATGACGAGAAGTGGGTGGAGGTCGCGCAGTGGTCCGACAACGACCCCTACAAATCCGTCTTCGACGACGCCGTCTACAACGCGAACGGAGTCTTCCAGTCGGGCACCATCTCCAACCCGAGCAACGGAGGGGTGCAGTTCTACAACAACACCAAGGTGCAGACGCAGACGAGCGAGACGAAGGATCTGTCGTGGAACCTCACATGGAAGGCCTCTGACCGCTGGGCTCTCAAGTCCGATCTGCAATTCGTGAGGGCCAACTCGGTATCTCACAACGCGTCGGTCGACATCGGCGCCAAGCTGCCCAGCATGGGGCTGGATGTCACGGGATCGACACCGCGGTTGACATTCGACGATGCTGACCGCGCAGCGATGCTCGATCCGGCGAACAGCTACTGGAACTCCATGTCGTACGCCGAGGGCAAGGGCGACGGAAGGGAGAAGGCCTGGCGCGGCGATGCCGAGTACACCTTCGACGACCCGGTGCTGCGGAACCTGCGGTTCGGCCTGCGCCTGACCAACCGCGAAGCCACGACCCGAGTCGCGAACATGTGGGCCGCCATCACACCTTCGTGGGCCGCGGGCGATTCCTGGCAGCCACTCAGCTCAGTGGCCATGCTGTCCGATCCGCGCTTCGCGCAGCCCGTCAGCACGGTTTCGTTCAAGAACTTCTTCAACGGCAACGCGACGACGCCACCCTCGCTGCTCGTGCCGACGGTCTCGGCGATGCAAAACTACGGGGCGACTTACGCACAGTTTGCGCAATTCCCCTTCGTGCAGGCGTCTGACGGGTCCACCCTATGCAAGCCGGGCGAGGCACCAGCAAGTTGCAGCTTCGGCTACGTGCCCTTCACGCCGGCCCTGCTCGACCTTCCTGTGAACAAGAACACGCAGAACGAGAAGACCACGGCGGCCTACTCCTCGCTGCGGTTCGCGTTCGACGACTGGCGCTTCCCCGTCGAAGGCAACATCGGGATGCGCTTGGTCCAGACGCGGATGGTGGCGCATGGCTACTTGGTGTTCACCCCGGCGACGGGCACCCTTCCGCCCGGCGTGCCGCCAATGACGGCCGTCGCCCATGCCGAGGACTACTCGAACTCGTACACCAACGTGCTGCCGAGCATCAACCTCAAGTTGAGCGCGACGCCCCAGCTCCAGTTCCGCTTCGCCGCGTCGCAAGGAATAGCGCGGCCCGACTTCTCGCAGCTTCAGGCCTATGAGACGCTGAGCCAGAGTGCGCAAACGGACAGTTCCACCGGCACACCGGTATTGAAGGGCGTCACCTACTCGGGCACTGCCAGCGGGAACCCGATGCTCAAGCCGACGCAGGGCAACAACTTCGACCTGACGGCCGAGTGGTATCCGTCGCACAGCAGTTCCCTGACGCTCGCACTGTTCGACAAGGAACTGAAGGACATAGTCGTCCAGCAGACGTACCTCAGGACGCTGAACGACGACGCGGGCCAGCCGCACAACTTCGTCGTCACCGGTCCGACGAACGGTGCCAAGGGTTCGGTACGAGGCCTGGAACTCGGTCTCCAGACCTACTTCGACAAGCTGCCTGGGCTGCTCAGCGGCATCGGCGTATCCGGCAACTACACGTACATCGACAGCACATACCTGCTGTACAACCGTGTCAACTCGAAGTGGTGCTCCGGCCTGTCGCCGACCGATCCGAACAACTTCGATGCGCTGATCAACGGCTGCGATACCGACGGACGCGCCATCGGCGGCTTGCCGATGCCCTACCTCTCGAGGAACGCGTTCAACCTGGCGCTTTTGTATGACAAGGGGCCGGTCTCGGCGCGCGTGGCCTACAGCTGGCGCGGGCGGTACCTGCAGGCGGTGAACGCAAACGGCTACCGGGGCGGCAACGGAACGGACACCAATCCGGACAGTCCCAACTTCGGCCAGACGAACATCGGCTACAGCTTGCCAGTGTGGGCCCAGGGCTACGGCACTGTGGACGGCAGCGTTTCGTTGAAGTTCACCGACGCGCTGAGCATTTCCTTGGAGGGTCAGAACCTTACAAACACGATATTTAGACAGACAGTGCAGCAGCACGTCGGGACGCAGGGAGTCATGTGGTTCGCCACCGGACCCCGCTACACGGTATCCGCGACCTACTCGTTCTGACCTGCGGCCGGCCGCGCGTATGCCCGGCCGGCCTGGCAACACCAGGCAAGAGGATTGATGTGCAAATGAACGACAGGGCCATCCGCAAGATCGTCATCGTGGGCGGTGGCACCGCCGGCTGGATGGCCGCCGCGCCGATCGCGCAGATCTTCAAAGGCCATGACCATCGACCGTGCGAGGTCGTAGTCGTGGAGTCACCGGAAATCGGCACCGTGGGCGTGGGCGAGGCCACGTTGCCGACGATCAGGGCCTACAACGAGACCCTGGGCCTGGACGGCGTGGACTTCGTCAAGAAGACGCAGGCCACCTTCAAGCTCGGCATCGAGTTCAAGGATTGGGGGCGGCTGGGTCGGCGCTTCTTCCATGGCTTCGGCGACTTCGGACCGCGGATCCACAACCGCCCGTCGTTCCTGTACTGGTTGCGCTTGGCGCGCGCCGGCGAGATGGCTTCGTACGACGAATGGTCCACCGCCACGGTGATGGCCCGGCAGAACCGCTTCACCCCGCCCACGGGCGACCAGCCCGCGGCGTCCAACGCCTACTCATTCGCCTACCACTTCGACGCCAGCCTGTACGCCGCCTATCTGCGCGACTACGCGATGCAGCGTGGCGCCGAGCGCATCGAGGGCACCATCGTCGAGGTGGAGCTCCGGCCCGAAGACGGCTTCGTCGCCGCGTTGAAGCTGCGCGACGGCCGCCGCGTCGATGGCGACCTGTTCATCGATTGCTCAGGCTTTCGTGCACTGCTCATCGGAGACGCGATGAAGTCTGCCTACGAGGACTGGAGCGCCTGGTTGCCCTGCAACAGCGCGCAGGCCGCTCCCTGCTCGCGCGTCGAGCCGCTCACTCCGTACACCACCTCCATCGCACGTGCGGCCGGCTGGCAGTGGCGCATCCCGCTGCAGCACCGCACCGGCAACGGCCACGTGTACTGCAACCACTTCACCAGCGACGACGAAGCAGCACGCGTGCTGCTCGAGAGTCTCGATGGCGCGGCGCTGGACGCACCCCGCCAACTGCGCTTCACGACCGGCCGCCGGCGCGAAGCCTGGGTGAAGAACGTGGTGGCAGTGGGCCTGTCATCCGGCTTCCTGGAGCCGCTGGAATCGACCAGCATCCAGCTCATCATGGATGGTGTCGGGCGGTTGGTGGAGCTGTTTCCCGATCGCGAATTCCGTCCGGGACTGGCGGCTGAATTCAACCGCAAGATGGGCCTTCAGTACGAATCGATCCGCGACTTCATCATCCTGCACTACAAGCTTACCGAGCGCAGTGACTCCGAGTTCTGGCGTTACTGCGCGGCGATGCCGATCCCCGACACGCTGGCGCACCAGATCGAGCTCTATCGCGAGAGCGGCCGCGTGATCATTCTCGACCGCGAAGGCTTTGCAGAGCAATCGTGGATCTCCATCATGTTCGGGCTGGGGCTGGTTCCACAGAGGCACGATCCCTTTGTGGAGCTCGTCGACGAAGAGACACTTCGCACGCATTTCGCACGCCTGCGCAGGGCCATAGCCGGGACCGTGGCCGGCGTGCCCCACCACACCGCCTTCATCGAGCGCTACTCCAAGGCTCCCTAGCCTGCTACCTCGGCATCCAACGGTCACCCGCATGAATTCCCTGAAGTTCAGAATGATCCGAATCCTTTGCCTGCTGTGGGCGCTCGCTGCCTGCTGTGCTCCCGCGTCCGCGGTGGAGCGCGAGCGGATGTCGCTCGACCAGGGCTGGCTGTTCCACCTCGGCGACGTGCCGACCTCCCCCGTCAAGGGCCACGGCTCCAGCTACTACAACGGCAAGGCGGACGGCGCCTGGGGCGCCGCCACCGCGGATTTCGACGATTCCGGCTGGCGCCGGCTGGACTTGCCGCACGACTGGGCCGTCGAAGCCCCGTTCGATCCGAACGAGAACGCCTCGCAGGGCTACAGGCATCGCGGCATCAGCTGGTACCGGCGCTACCTGCAGCTTCCCGAATCCGACCGCGGCCGACACATCGAGCTCCAGTTCGATGCGATCGCCACTTACAGCACGGTGTGGATCAACGGCATCGTGGTCAACCGCAACTGGTCCGGCTACAACGGCCGCAACCTCGACATCACGCCCTACCTTCGCTACGGCGAGGACGTCAACACGATCGCCGTGCGCGTCGATGCGGACGCCATGGAGGGCTGGTGGTACGAAGGCGCCGGCATCTATCGCCACACCTGGCTGGTCAAGCGTGACGCGGTCCACATCGCGACCGATGGCCTGCATGCGGATCCGGTCAAGAGCCGCAAGGGCTGGACCCTGCCGATCGAAGTGGCGCTGGAGAGCAGCGCGACCACCGCGCACCGGGTGAGCGTCGACGTCAGCGTGATCGATCCGGCCGGGGCGGAGGTCGCCCACGGCAGCGCGTCGGCCACCGTGCAGCCTCTGGCCACGGCCGCGGCCCGCCTGCGTCTCGAGTTGAAGGCGCCGCGCCTTTGGTCGCTGCGCGATCCGAGTCTCTATCGCGTGCGCGCCGTGCTGCGCGAGGGCGGCCGCCCGCTGGATCGCACCGAGGTGCAGACCGGCTTCAGGACGATTCGCTTCGATCCCGACAAGGGCCTGTTCGTTAACGGCGAGGCGACGAAGATCCAGGGCGTCTGCATCCACCAGGACCACGCCGGCGTGGGCGTCGCGGTGCCCGAGTCGATCTGGGAATTCCGGCTGCGGCGGCTGAAGGAAATGGGCGTCAACGCCATCCGCTTCGCACACAACGCGCCGGCCGCGGAAGTGCTGGCGATGACCGACCGCCTCGGTCTGCTGGTGCTGGACGAGAACCGCCATTTCAACCCCTCGCCCGACTACCTGCAGCAGCTCACCTGGCTGGTGCGCCGCGACCGCAACCACCCGAGCGTGATGATGTGGTCGATCTTCAACGAGGAGCCGCTCCAGGGCACCGAAGTCGGCTACGAGATGGCCCGGCGCATGGTGTCGGCAGTCAAGGCGCTCGACACGACGCGCCCCGTCACGGCGGCGATGCACGCGGGCCTGTTCACGCCAGTCAACGCCGCGCAGGCGCTGGACGTCGTGGGGTTGAACTACCAGTCGTGGGCCTACGACCGCTACCACAAGGAGCATCCGACGCGGCCCATGACCAGCACCGAGGACACCTCGGCGTACATGTCGCGCGGCGAGTTCCGCAACGACCCGGCGGCGCATGTGATGGACAGCTACGACGACCAGCCCTCGTCCTGGGGCACCACGCACCGGGAAGGCTGGCGCGCTATCGCCCAGCGTCCCTTCATCGCCGGATCGTTCCTCTGGAGCGGCATCGACTACCGCGGCGAGCCCACGCCCTACGAATGGCCCAGCGCGAGCTCCTTCTTCGGCGCCATCGACCTGGCCGGCTTTCCGAAGGCGGCGTTCTACATCCACCAGGCGCACTGGGTGAAGGACCGGCCGGTCGTCAAGATCCTGCCCCACTGGAACTGGCCCGGCCGCGAAGGCCAGCCGGTCAAGGTGATGGTGGCGAGCAATGCGCCGCGCGTGCGGCTGCTGCTGAATGGCCGGGTCGTCGCGGAAGGCGACGTCGACCCGGTCGACATGGCCAGCTTCGACGTGCCCTACGCCGCCGGCGTCCTCGAAGCGGTGGCGTTGCGCGGCGGCGTCGAGCTGGCGCGCGACAAGGTCGAGACAAACGGCCCGCCGACACAGCTGGTGCTCACCCCCGATCGACTCGCGCTCGCCAACGACGGCCTGGACGCGGTGCCGGTGACGGTGAGCGCGGTCGACGCGCAAGGCCGGCCGGTGCCGGTCGCCAATACGCTGGTTCGATTCGACGTCGAAGGCCAGGGCGATCTCATCGGCGTCGGCAACGGCGACCCCAACTCGCACGAGGCGGACAAGGCCAGCGAACGCAGCCTCTACAACGGCCTGGCCCAGCTCATTGTGCAGTCGCGCCGCGGCGGCACCGGTGCGCTGACGCTGCGCGCGTCCGCTGCGGGCCTGCAGGACGCGCGTGCCGAATTGACGCTGCGTGCCGAGCCCGCGCTGCCCTCGGTCCCGGCCGCCCAACCGGTCACCTACCTGCAGAACTGGCGCATCTCGCCGCCCCAGGCGACGCGCGCCGACCCGAACGTCGTCGTGGCCGGCAACGACATGAACAGCTGGGGCTGGGGCGAGCCGCCGATGCGGCAGGATCCCGAAGCCCAGCCCTATCGTCTCTACCGATCGGAAGTGAATCTGCGCGCCGATGGCAACGACGGGCACACGATGTTGACCTTCCGCAAGGTCGCAGGCAGCGCCGAGGTCTGGGTCGACGGCGTGAAGCTCGGCGACAAATCGGATCCGCAGCCCGGGCCGCTGTCCGTCCGGCTGCCGCCGGGCGCGACGCACCGCCAGATCACGCTCTTGGTGCAGTCACGTCCGGGAGAGCCCTCCGGCATCCTCGACCGCATCCTTCTCGAGCAAAGCCGTTGATGTCTGCCAGCTTCGCCCACCTTCGGTGGACGCTGGAGCGCCATGGCTCGCTCTTCCGATGAGGTGACTCCTCGCGGCGTGACTCGACAGTTCATCGAAACCTTTACCTTCGGGCACAGTGCCCTAGACGGCGCCAGCCCTTTGCTGGCAGATCAGCCCCACCATCCCGCCAAGCCATGTCCCCTCCGAACCGGCCCTGCGTGACCCCCTTCATCAGCGCTGCATTCACCGCCATCCTGGCCGCATGCGGCGGCGGCTCGAGCGACGGAGGCGCGCCGGCACCGACGGCTGCACCGACGCAAGCGCCAACCCCCGCGCCGACCCCGGCGCCAACGCCCGCGCCGACACCGGCGCCTGCCCCCGCGCCTGCTCCGGCTCCCACCCCGGCACCCTCGCCCTCGCCCTCGCCCTCGCCCTCGCCCTCGCCCGCACCTGCTCCTGCTCCTGCTCCTGCTCCTGCTCCTGCTCCTGCTCCCGCTCCCGATGTCACCATCACGCTGACGCCCGGCAGCACACGCGTGATCTCGCCCTACATCTATGGCCTGAATTTCAACACCAGCATCACGAACGCGCCGCCGCTGCCCACGCTTGATCGCGCGGGTGGTAACCGGTGGACGGCCTACAACTGGGAGAACAACGCCTCGAACGCTGGCAGTGACTACATGTACGAGAACGACAACCTCCTCAGCAACAGCAGCACGCCGGCCGAGGCCGTGCGTGGCACCATCGCGGGCGACCGGGCTGTCGGCGCCGCCAGCCTCGTCACCTTCCAGTTGCAGGGCTGGGTGGCAGCGGACGAGAGTGGGCCAGTCAGCACGGCCAACCCGCCCGACACCACGCGCTTCAAACCCGTTGTCTTCAAGAAGAGCACGCAGTCGGCCGCCGCGTTCACGACGACGCCGTCGACTTCTGACAACGCGGTCTACATGGACGAGTTCGCCTGGGCGCTCGACCAGAAATTCGCAGGCCAGGGCATCTTCGCCGCCAATGCCGTGACGCCGACCTTCGTCCAGCTCGACAACGAGCCCGAGCTCTGGAGCGGGACGCACCTCGAAATCCAGGGCAGCACGCCGATCTCGTCGGACGCCTACATCGCCAAGACGATCGCGCTGGCCAAGGCGCTGAAGGACCAGTTCCCCGGCATGACCATCGTCGGCCCGGCGCACTATGGCTTCGAGGGGTTCTACTCCTGGCAAGGCGAGCTCGGGGGCGCGACGCCGTCCGGCGCCAATTGGTTCGCCGACAAGTACTTCGCCGCGCTCAAGACCGCGAGCGCCAGCTATGGCAGGCCGCTGGTGGACGTCTACGACTTCCATTGGTATTCGGAGGCCAGGGATCCGTCGGGTACCCGCGTTACCAGCCTCAACGGCAGCACGCTGACCGATGCGCAGGTGCAGACCATCGTGCAGAGCCCGCGAAGTCTGTGGGACGCCAGCTACTCGGAATCGTCCTGGATCCGCGACTTCCTCGGCGGCCCCATCAAGCTGCTACCGCGCCTGCAGGCCAAGATTGACGCAGGGAACCCCGGCATGAAGCTGGGCATCACCGAGTACAACAATGGAGGCTGCCAGCACATCGCGGGCACGCTGGCCCAGGCCGACAACCTGGGCATCTTCGGAGCACAGGGTGTCTTCGCCGCCACCTACTGGCCCCTGGGCAGCAACGAGACCTACTGCTTTGCCGCGTTCCGCGCCTTCCGGGGTTACGACGGCGCCGGCGCGACCTTCGGCGACACCGCGGTGCAGGCTGCGTCGAGCAACATCCAGAACGTCGCCGCCTACGCCAGCACCGACAGCGCACATGCGGGCCGCGTCGTGATCGTCGCGATCAACCGCTCGACCGCCGCACAGCAGGTCGCGTTTACCGGTCTGCCGGTGTCGGGCACGGCGCACTTGTGGCGCATCAGTGCGTCATCGGCCTCAGGCCAGGATCCAGTCAAGCCGGTGAACGCGGGAACGCAGGCGGTGTCAGGCTCGACATTCAGCGTCGCACTACCCGCGCTTAGCGTCACCACGATGGACATTGACTGACACCGCGCGCACGAACAGGCTGTCGACGCGTCGCGCGGTCGATTGCGCAAAGCGCTCGACCCACGGCGTCGTCGTTCCCTATCCCATCCTGATTGGCACGATTGTTACGCCCGATGAGATTACTTTCCCGACGTCATTTCCGTGGCGCGGCCGCCGCCCTACCCCACGCGCATTCGACACCCGCAACCTTCGAGCCGACTTGGGCGTCGCTGACTAATAGCTACCGCACACCCGACTGGTTCTGCGACGCCAAGTTCGGCATCTGGGCGGATAGGCGGCGTACAAGCGAACGCAGGCCAGCATGATCTGCAGCGGAAAGTACAGCCGCTTGAGAACCTTTCGGAGGCGCGTGACCAACCGCGAACACGACGTCACGTTCCACTATGCCGCCGACAGCGGCCCGTGGTTGCAGCACAGCTGGCAACGCGAAATCTCGGGCTTCCATCACAACGTCTTCAACGGCTTTCTCGCCTTGCGCGTGGCGATCTTCGCCGCTGGCACGGGGGAGGTCCGTTCCCGAAACTTCCGCTTCCGCGGCCTGGCATGAGATTGCCGGGGCCACGCCCGCCTGATCCAGAAAGACACGTCATGAACATGACCCGTCCCTGCAAGACCTTGGTCGCCTCCTGTTGGCTCGCCTGTTCGCTCGCCACGGCCGCTTCGGCGGCGGAACCGGTGCAGTCGCGCCTGGTCGTCGAGACACAGACTGCCGGCCCTCGCATCGACCCCGACATCTACGGCCAGTTCGCGGAGCAGCTCGGTGCGGGCATCTACGGGGGAATCTGGGTTGGTCCCGAATCCCCGATCCCGAACACCCGCGGCTGGCGCAACGATGTCGTCCAGGCGCTGCGCCACCTGGAAGTGCCGGTCGTGCGCTGGCCGGGAGGCTGCTTCGCCGACGACTACGACTGGCGCGACGGCATCGGCGACCCGGCCAAGAGGCCGGTGCGCCTGAATCGCTGGTGGGGCGGCGTGCCCGAATCCAATCGCGTGGGCACGCACGAATTCATGGACCTGGCCGAGCAGATCGGCGCCGAGGTCGTCATCGCCGGAAACATGGGCTCGGGCACGCCGCGGGAAATGAGCCAGTGGCTGGAGTACATGACAGCCACAGGTCCCTCCGCATTGACGGACGAGCGCAGGCGCAACGGCCGCGACAAGCCGTGGAAGGTGAAGTACCTCGGGGTCGGCAACGAGAGCTGGGGCTGCGGCGGCAACATGCGCCCCGAGTACCAGAGCGATCTGCACAATCGCTACGCCACTTACGTGAGCGGTGGCGTGCAGCGCATTGCCTCGGGCGACGGCGAGGGCAACGACCACCTGATCGACACGCTCATGCAGCGGTCCCTCGACCACATGGACGCGCTCACACTGCACTACTACACGATGCCGGGCGACTGGAAGCAGAAGGGGCGGGCCACGGGCTTCGACACGCCCGACTGGGTCAGGACCTTGCGGGTGGCGCGTGGCATCGAGGGCCGCATCGTCGCGATCGAGAACATCATGGACAAGTACGATCCGAAGCGCCGGGTCGGCCTGTTCATCGACGAGTGGGGAACCTGGTACGACTCCGAACCGGGCGCCAACCCCGGATTCCTCTACCAGCAGAACACCCTGCGCGACGCGCTGGTGGCGGCGCTGACACTGGATGTCTTCCAGCGCCACACCGACCGGGTGCGCATGACCAGCATCGCCCAGATGGTCAACGTGCTGCAGTCCATGGTTCTGGCCGATGGCCCGCGCATGATGCTGACGCCGACGTACCACGTCTTTGACATGTACAGGCCTTTCAAGGGCGCGACGCCGTTGAGGGCCACCTTGACGACGCCCAAATGGGGTCATGGCGAGGACGAACTGCCCGCCGTGGAGGCCAGCGTGGCGCGCGGCGCCGATGGCCGGACGGTGCTCTCGCTGGTGAACCTGGACCCGGACCACGCGGCACGAGTCCGCACGAATCTGAAGGGCGAGTTCCGGGGTCGCATCCTGACCTCGACGACGATGGATGCCCACAACACCTTCGACCATCCGAACGCGATCGAGCCGGTTCCCTACGCAGCTCGCAGCGACGCCGAAGGACTGACGATCGACCTGCCGGCGAAGTCGCTGGTAGTGCTCAGCGCGACCTCGCAGCCCTGAACCCGATGCCACGGCAAGCGACCATGAGCCAGCATTGGCAAGATCTTCAGCGCCCAGCGGTGCACCGTGGCGGATCGCTCATTCCCATTCGACCGGCGCAAGGCTCTGTTACCCATGCCACCATTTGATGTCAGAAAAGTTTCCGCGGTCCTCCTGGCGAGCTCAATTCCGCTTGCCTTCGCCGTACCGTTGCGTGTCGAGCGGCTAGCCACCTGGCCGCTCGACGGCGTGGCGCTCATGGCCAGGCCCGTCGGCCGGGTCAAACCAGTGACCGGCGAGCGCGGTTGGCTCTATCAATGGCCCGGCACCTACTTCGAAGCGCGCTTCGCGAGCGCCACGCTCTATGTCGACCTCGGCTCCGGAGCGAAGCATGCGCGAGTCTCGATCGACGGCCTCGAGGTGGCCGACGTCACCCAGCCCGACATGCGGATGCTTCGCATCCAGGGCCTTACTACTGGCGAGCACCAGGTGCGTGTGGACATCGTCAGCGAGAGCCGCGACGGCGTGCAGCGCTTCGGCGGATTTGCAGTGCCCGAACGTGCCGCTACGTTGAAGCCGCCGTCTCGCGCACGCGCTATCGAATTCATCGGCGATTCCTACACCGTCGGCTATGCCGCGGGCTCCAGCGGCCGCGACTGCAGCGACGACGAGGTCTGGCGCACCACGGACAACTCGCTGGCGTTCGGACCACAGGTCGCGCGGCGTTTCGACGCCGACTATCGGGTGCATGCGATCTCCGGTCGCGGCATGGTGCGCAACTTCGGGAATGCCGCCGGCGATACGCTGCCAGCCGCCTATGCGCGCCTGCTGCCGGACGGCGCGCGGTCGGACCTGGCATCGGACGACCCGAACTGGTCTCCCCAGCTCATCGTCATCGGCCTGGGAACCAACGACTTCTCCCTACCGGTCGGCGCCGGAGAGCCGTGGAAGGATGCCGCCGAATTGTCCGCGGCCTTCGAGACGCGATACGTCGACTTCGTCCGGTCTTTGCGCCAAAGGCATCCCTCGGCTAGGTTCATCCTGCTGGCGACGGACGCTGGAGACAGCGCCGCGGAGCGCGCAATTCGCCGCGTGCGTGCGCGGCTCGTCGAGGAGGACGTCCAGGTCGGTGATGTGCTGTTGTTGGGCCCGCTCGCGCTCGACGCCTGCAACTGGCACCCATCCAGGGCCGACCAGCAGGCGATCGCGCAGCAACTGGTTACGGCGATCGATGCACTGATGCCGGGCTGGCGGCAACCGCCCGCGTGAAGTGCGTTCGCGCCGCTTTCTCGCGGCCGCCTGGCCTGGCCATCAGCCGGCTGCTTTGCCGCGCCCTCCATGGGGAAAGGCGAGAGCCAGGCCGGTAGCAGCGGCGGGATCGAAGCCGCGAGCACGAACGCGAAGTAGGGCACGTACTGATGGTCGAACGCGGCATAGACCCAGCCGCTGTTCGACCCGGCGGCCCACTTGGTGAGCGCTATGTTGCCGGCGGCGAAGGCGTAGTGCGTCATCTCGATGAAGCCCTCGCCGAAACGGTAGAAGAAGACGACGGCCAATCAGGCTGTGCTGGTCCCGTTGCGCCCTCAGCGAGCGCAGGCGCTCGAGGCCGGTTTGCACGAACTCGTCGAACTGCACGCGCGCTGATGCAGCTTCAGCCTGCCGAGTCGGCCACTCAAACCAGCTTGAAAGTACCGACAACGCCCGCCAATCGCGAGGACTGCTGATTCAAGCTCTCGGCCGCCGCCGCCGACTCCTCGACCAGCGCCGCGTTCTGCTGCGTCACTCGATCCAACTGCGTCACGGATTCGCCAATCTGTCCCATTCCTGCAGACTGTTCCCGAGTTGCGGTGTCGATCTCGGCGATGAGTTGGGCGACCCGGCGCACCTGGGAGACGATATCTCCCATCGTCTTGCCAGCATCGCCGACGAGGTGAGAGCCGACTTCGATCTTTTCCGCGCTGGCGCCGATCAACGCCCGAATCTCGCGGGCAGCGGAAGCGGCGCGCTGCGCGAGCGTTCGCACCTCGCTCGCAACGACGCCGAAGTCGCGGCCGTGCTCTCCGGCACGTGCTGCGTATTTCAGCCCATCGTGGACGGCATTTCAGCCTGATGGTGGACGGTATTTCAGCGTGATCGTGGACGGCGTTTCAGTCTGATCGTGGACGCTGTTTCAGCGTCATCGTGGACGACGGGGTGGCGCGCAGGTGATCTTCTGACCGGCATAGGCTGGCTGCTTTTTGCGGCCCGAACCGATGCCAACAAACAGAGTCACCATGCGCCGTATCCGAGAGGCATTGCGCCTGCACCTGCAGGGCGATCTGAGTTACAACGAGGTCGGCCGCGTCCTCAAGATTTCCAAGAGGGTCGTCGGCAAGTACGTGTCGCTGGCCAGGGTGGCCGGTGTCGACTGCGCCGTGGCCGACGGGTTGACCGACGACGAGTTGGAGGCTCGGCTGTACCGGCCGGCGCTGGCCCGTTCCAGCTACCAGCTGGCACCCGACTTCGGCGTCGTCCACCAGGAGCTCAAGCGCCCCGGCGTGACGCTGATGCTGCTGTGGGAGGAGTACGCCAGCGCCAACCCGTTGGCCTACAAGTACACGAGCTTCTGCGTCAAGTACCGCGAGTTCGCCAAGGCCCAGCAGCGCTCGATGCGCCAGGTGCATGTGGCCGGCGAGAAGTTGTTCGTCGACTACGCCGGCGACACTGTGCCCATCGTCGATGCCACCACCGGCGAGATCACCCGGGCCCAGATCTTCGTGGCCGTGCTCGGCGCGTCGAACTACACCTTCGCCTGCGCCACCCCGCGCCAGACCACCGCCGACTGGATCGACGGGCAGATGCAGGCGCTGGAGTTCATCGGCGGCGTGCCCAAGCTCATCGTGCCCGACCAACCCCGCGCACTGGTCAAGACGCCCGACCGCTACGACCCCGAACTCAACCCGACCTACGTCGAGTTCACGCAGCACTACGGCTGCACCGCGCTGCCGGCACGCCCGGGCCATCCCCGCGACAATCCCAAGGTCGAAGGCTCGGTGCTGCTGGTGCAACGCTGGATCCTGGCGCGGCTGCGCAACCGGCGCTTCTTCAGCCTGGGCGAGCTCAACGCGGCCATCGCCCTGCTGCTGGTCGACCTGAACCAGCGGCCGTTCAAGAAGCTGCCCGGCTGCCGGCGCAGCGCCTTCGAGACGCTCGACGCGCCGGTGTTGCGGCCCCTGCCGGCCAGCCGCTACGTCATTGGCCGATGGAAGGCTGCCAAGGTCAACATTGACTACCACGTCGAGTTCGAGGGCCACTACTACAGCGTGCCGCATCGGCTGGTCGGCACCAAGATCGATCTGCGCGCCGGCGGCGCGCTGCTGCTGGAATGCTTCGTCGCCAACCGACGCGTGGCCTGCCACCCCTTGAGCGCAGTGCGCGGCGGCTTCACCACCAGACCCGAACACATGCCGGCCTCGCACCGCGCGCACCTGCAGTGGACGCCGGCCAAGTTCATCTCCTGGGGCCAACGCATCGGCGTGAGCACGGCCGCGTTGGTGACCTGGCAGTTGGAGCGCCGCCCGCACCCCGAGCAAGGCTACCGCGCCTGCCTGGGTCTGCTGGCGCGGGCGCGCAAGTACAGCGCCGCCCGACTGGAGGCCGCCTGCACTCGGGCCTTGGCCATCCGCGCGCCGCACCTGCGCAGCGTCACCAGCATCCTCAAGTGCGGCCTGGACAGCCAGCCCTCGCTGCTGGGCGTTGCCGACAACCCGGTCATCGAGCACGAGAACGTGCGCGGGCCGGACTACTACCACTGACCCCAACGAAGGAACACACCACCCATGTTGAACGAACACACCCTGGACCAACTGCGCGTGCTGCGCCTGGACGGCATGGTCCATGCCCTGGAAGACCAGGCCAGCAGCACCGCCGCCGCCGAACTGCCCTTCGATGATCGGCTCACACTGCTGGTGCAACGCGAGATTGCCTGGCGCGACGATCGGCGAGTGGTCCGACTGCTGAAGGCCGCCAAGCTCAAGGTGAGCTCGGCCTGCATCGAGGACATCAGATCGAACTCAAGGCCACCAAGTCGATGCGCGACACGGCCGAGGGGGGGCCTCCGGCGGCCTGGCAGGGGCCTAAAACCTGAGATCAAGTCCGGTTCAAAACCAGGCCCGACAACCACCCCACGGCAGCGCGTTTCAGGCTGATCGTGGACGATTCATGTACAGTCAAACCAGTTCCTGCGCGCTTCCCCAGCGTCGCCACGGCGACACCGTTTCGCCGTCCACGATCAGCCTGAAATGGGCCTCCACGATCGCTGAAATACGCAGACAGCGTACAAGACGTGCCCGGGGATATCTTGGAGTCGTTCCGAAACGTCCTGACCAATCAATCGAAGGCGACTGCCACTGCTCGAGTAACCTTGCCAAGCGCCTCTTGCCAAGTGTGGATTGGCATCTCAGTCACCAGCCATTGAGCGTTTCGCCACTTGGCAATTTGACGGTCACCAGCATCCCGCCCAGTTTCCCGTCTTTGAAGGGATGGACGGTGACCTCTACTTGGTCGCCGACCTTGATCGAATCGAACTTCCATCCTGCATGGCGCATCAACGAAGGGCTACTGCCCTCCAGCGGGTGTGGAACTGCGTTGCCGTTTACCATGGCCGTAACAACAACAAAGACATGGGGGTTGCCCCATTCGAACTTGCTGACGGTTCCCCGCAACGTAATCGTCTTGGTCTGATCGAACATTGCGAAGGAGTGGTGGGCCATCGCTGGCGTCAAGTACGCTTCGACGAATATCGCCGCGACGAGAGTGATGAACGTATTACGTCGCATCCATGGCCCCCTGAATTGTCAAGCATCCACAGATTTGATCGGGCTGCGAATAGTGCTCATTCACAATGTGATGGAAATACGAATTCGTACTCGTCAATCGCGGGTCATTTAGTCCGCATTTGAATAGTCCCGCCCTTGCCGACAACGTCCTGCTGGTTCTCACAAAAGTAGTCGCCAATCTTGTAGCTTGGCTTCTCTCGCTTGTACCTGAAAGTGAACTTGTACTGCCCATCAAGATAGACGGGATCTTCGATGATGAAATCATCACTGAGAATATCTCCGATAAAATGAATGCGCTCTACGATTTTCATCGCGCTGGAATGCGGAATATCCTCGTAGATGACGGTCGGCTTGACGCCATAGGTGATCACTTCGAGGGTATCTCCGAGCCAGCGTCCAACCGAGTAGCCATTGAAGCTGGGCTCGATTTCCTCGGATTTGGGCATCGGTTCGTCGAGATAGATTCGTCGCGCCTGGCTCATAAATTCCGCGAGAACCGTGATTTGACCGGGGGTCTGCAAGAACTCCATCGCATAGTGGGCCCCCATCAACCCTGGCATCCCCTCGGGAAGGCAGCGCGAACTCGGTGTAGCCAGCGGTTTACCCGCGGCATCTGCAGCCTCTCTTCGCTTTTGCATCTTGTCCCATGCTGCCAGATAGGGCTCCTTGAGCGGAGGACGGGTAACCTGAAGCTCAGCAGGCCAGGGTTCAGGCGAGAATGTATCCGGGTACGGCGGGTACCGGTTCCAGACTCCGTTGAGATTAGGCTGCTTCGCAGCCACCGCCACCGCCACCGCCACCGCTGTCGTGGTCGCGGCGCTGGAGGCTGGCACTGTCTTCTCGACACTACCGGACTGTTGAGTACAGCCGGCAATTCCGAAAGCGAGCGACAACGAAGTGCACGCCATCTGGACCGAGGCGGTCCGTAAAATTTTGAATCTTCTCACGTGAATCCTCGTTCCTCGACAACTCCTGATAGTGGATTTGTGCCTATGCGGCGCATTGGTAGTGTCGCGATATGAAATCTCGCAAAACGCGACTATCGATCAAAATGTATGTGAAAAATCGAAACCGATTGTTCGCGGCCGCGCGGTGGCTCTCTTGTCAAGGCCGACCAAAGTAAATAGCAGCGAATCTCCGATATTCGTTGACGGGTGGCGGTTGGTGATATTGTCGACAAACAACGTCCCGCTCCACTTGTCCGCCTTGACCCCTACTCGGCCGTCAAACAGAGTGAATGCAGGCAAAGTCGTGAGTACGTCCCTGTTGACCAGCGAATGTCCGGTGTAGTTGACTCCCAGATTGCTCGTCAAGTCGTAGCGATCGGTCAGCGGCCGGTCGAATTGGAGGGAACTCGAGGCTGTCCATCCGACAACGCCTTCCAGGCGCTGGCCACGAACGCTGCCGAATTCCGGATCGTCGTCAACGTAGAACGCGTGCGTGTGTCCAACGGCCAAATTCACCGTCATGCCCGGCAGAACACGGTATGCGGCTTCGATCTCGAACCCCGTAGACTGTGCCTTTTTTGCATTGGCGACAAAGACATAGCCGCAGGTGGGCAGCGTGACGAAGCGCTGCACATTCATCCAATCTTGCGCGTATGCCGCGACATTCAGAGTCAGGGAATTGTTGAAGAAGCGGTTCTTGCTCCCCAGTTCGTAACTCCAGACAGAATCGGGGTTGTAGCGGAGAGGTGCTGCCGTCAGGCCGAGCGCGGCCAAATCTCCCCCGCAATTTGTGCCGACCGATTGCTGGGCCGCGCCTTCGCGATATCCCTTCGCAATCGTTGCATAGACCATCGACGTCGGGTCAACGCTGTACGAGGCGTTGACCATCGGTGTGGTGCCGCTCGACTTCACCCCCGTATCGTGCTGCGGGGAGTCCCCGAGGATGTACCCGGTGGACGAGGTCGCGTCGCGAGCCGACGAACCGAAAACACGCACCCCTGTCGTGATCTTCAGATCTTTGGTGATGTCATAGCTCACATTGCCAAAGATCGCCTTTTGCAGCAATACGTCTTCGATGGACTGGTGGAAGATGTCGCTATTTCCGAGGACGGCTTGGGCTGCCTCCGGGGACCCGTCGGATTCACCATGGAAGCGAGCGGTCAATCGGCTTAAGAAGACTCCCAGGATCCACCGGAAACGACCCTCATCGTTCGAGGTCAACCGGAGCTCTTGGGTGAATTGCCCGGTTGAATTGAGTTCGACATTCGTAATAGGCCCCAAGCCACCGCCGGCGATGCTGTAAGAGGGCAAGCCGAATAATCGCTGCAGGCTCTCGGACTCGTCTTCCACGCGCCTCTTTTGGCGCTTGGAGTAGCCGGAAACCGATGTGAGCGTTACGGCGTTGAAGTCATAGTCGACCTTTAAACTACTGATAGAGAACTGATCCCGGAACGGTTCGGCAATGTTGTCTGGCTCATAGTGTTTGCAACACCCCGGATCGCCGTCGAACGTGTCGGGGGCGCCCAGTCGTGTGCGTTGGTAGAGGAAACTGGGTGTGATGTTCAGCCGATCGTTCGGCTGGATGACCATGGAGGCGCGGATCCCGTCCAGGCGCGTGTTGTTCGAGCGCGGCGTGACATGGTCCGGAACCTGTCCGGCCACATTGCCCCGCGATCCGGTTGGATCGGCCGGATCGCCGATGGGCATCGTGCTCTCGGAGACGCGGGCGATCCATCCGCTCAGTCGCTTTTCGGTGACGACCAAACGCAGTGCGGCGACATCCTGCATCACGGGCACGTTCAGCGCTGCGTTGACGGTGCCATTCAAGCCGCCTTGTTCGGTTACCGATGCAATAGCCTGCGCGCTTCCGCCGAACTGATTCAGCTTCGCCGACTCCGGCACGAGCTTGATCGTGCCGCCCATCGAACTTGCACCGTAAAGAGTCCCTTGCGGACCGCGCAGCACCTCGACGCGGGCCAAGTCGTAGAGGTCGGGATCGACCGGCGACATCCCGCCGGAGGAGACTGTCGGCGAAGACAGCGGTACATCGTCCAGATAAAAGCCGACCGTCGGAGCGACGCCTGCCGAACTGGAAAGCCCTCGGATCGTGTACTCGGTCTGGCCAGTGCCGCCTGCTTTTGCGCTGACGCCCGGAATGTCGCGTATCAAGTCGGCAACGTTTGAGATGCCGCGCTCCTTCAGATCCTCTCCGGAGACGGCTGTCATGCTGATGGGCGTCTTCTGTACCGTCGAGCCGCGTCGTTCTGCCGTGACGACCACTTCGATGACGTCTCGCGTCGCTGGCGACGCCGCGGCGGCAGAGGCAGCCTGTTCGAGGCTTGGTGCGCTCGCGGCCTTGGCTGGCTCAGGACTCTGCGCAAATGCAGCCATGGGCAACCCGCAGAGCGCGACGCAGATGGGAAGCAGTCGATGACCGGCTACTGCAAATTGAGGCGAACCAGTCATGTATTTTGATCCGGATACAGTCATTCGTTTTTCTCCAGAGACAGACAATGCGGGTAGATCTGAGTTGGGTCCCAAAAGGATCGGTCTAGTTCGGTGAGGTCGCCCCACCCATACCCGATGCCGCGGACTAGCTGGTACAGCAATGCACGCTGAGCGAGTCTGCGTCGGAGGCGCGGCTCAAGCAGCGTGAATCAGTTGTATTGCGCCCGAACCAATACGCTGGACATGCGCATGCCCGCCAAACCACAAGACACGTCGAGGCGTCGATCCGTCATGGCCCGACCCACTGAACTGGGGTGCTGATGTCAGGCGCTTTCCGATTTGCGAAGCCGGCTCTTGCCCAGCACTTGCAACGTATCCGCCTACTTCTTCAACTGCGGGTACCAGAAAGCCGTATGGCACGCTTCACACACTGCATCCAGTGAACCGGAGAGCGCGTCCAGCTTCTTGGCATCGTGCTTCTTCACGGCAGTGACGATATCGCCACCGGTTTTCTGCAAGGCCAACGCATGTCGGCGGAACTCGGCGGACTTGGCATCGATGAAACGCTGTACATCCTGTGCAGTCGAAGCACCTTGATTTCCTTCATCCTGCAACTTGGAACCAGGCGAAGCAGCAATCACCCCATCGGAAGTGGCCAGTGCGCGGCCCCCTTCCTCCAACTGGAGGCCGATCCCCAGCAGATTCTTCCAGTTCTCCTCCGTCAGCTTCTTGGCCGAGACCTTGCCGTTTTCATCCATTGCTTTGTTGGTCACGTCCCACAAAGCCAACCCGTTCGGGTTTACGTTGCCGATCATGATCTGCTGGAGATTGGCTGGCGCACCGGCTGCACATACTGCCCCGGCCAGAATCAACCCCAGAACTGCTATCAGTCGGATCGATTTTTTCATGATCATCCTCATCTGGTGTTTTGCCGGTGGCGGCATGCCGGGGTGATTCAGTCTGAACCTTCGAAGCGTTGTCCAAGATGTTGAACGTTTGGATGTTCCCACCTTGGAATTGGCGCACCAGCGGCGCAGCCGTTGGCTCATTTCACGACCGACCACACAGAAGGAAGGTGCAGTTTGTCGTACGAGGCGCCGCCTCGATTCGAGTCCCATTTGAAGATCGACCTGCGCACGCTCGTTAGCCCAAATCAGCACTTCGCACGGCCGCTTTTCCGCCAAAAGACGCTCAGGACGGGGATCCGTCAATTCGGAATCGGCGCCCGCCAGCCATCGACCGGAAGGATGTTCAGATTGCCGATCTTGCCGTTGGGTGCGTGGCACAGCAGCAAAGTCGTGATCTTCTTGATCAAGCTCGTCTCCTCATTGGTCAGGCGGTTTGGGTCAGAACTTTGAAGTCATGTCGAACACCCGTTCCGCGTGTTCAAGCGCCAGTTCAGGCACGTGAAGATGCGCCACCGAGGGCTTGCCAAGGACACGACGCCGTTGCAAACGCAGTTCGGGTTGGCAAACCTGTGGCATGCATAGCGCCGCCTGATGGCGGTAGAGTGAATGAGTGGATGCGCAGTGAACCAAAACGGCGGTCAAGCCTCAGGAATGGCGTGTCACGAACGGCGCCGATGCAATCACACGGTTGACGTCTGGCCAGCGGACTTTTGCAGCGCTCAAGCTTGGCCACATGGCACGCTCAATCGGCATTTTCTGTAGTCCGTCCTGAACTGCTGTTCGCTGTTGCCAATAATCTCACCCGAGGCTGGAACGGCACCAGAACATATCAGGCCACATACAGAACATATTCGGCCACATAGTTCACGTGAAGCCGAGACATAAAGCACTTTGTTGCCATAGCGGGTTCTGTCGCAGTCAGTGTCGTGCCACGCCAAGCCTGGCGTCGCAATCGGTGATCAGAATGGCGAGAGAGTAGAGCCGATGACTCGCGCGAAGAACCTGCTTGCCGCAACCACATCACGATGGGCCCTCAGCAGGAAATCCACCGTCTGCCCGAGTCGGTCGACGGCGCGATACAGATACTTCCACTAGCCGCCCACCTTGACGTGGCTCTCGTCCATCCTCCACTGCGCCCTACCCGACGCTTGCGGCCGCGAAATACCTTGGACAGCACCGGCACGATCTTCAGAGACCGGCGATGGACAGTGGCGCGATCGACGATCACGCCGCGTTCGGCCCGCATCTCTTCGAGGTTGCGCAGGCTCAGCGAGTAGGCCGCGTACCAGCGCACGCACACCCGCATAATCTCAAGCGGATAGTGCAGCCTCTTGAGCACCTGGCGAACGTGCGGACGATTCGAGCCGAATGTGTGCCGCCCATGTCGAACCACTCACTTTGATCGACGCTGGACACCGGAGCGCAAGGCCTGCCCCGATGCCGGCGCAGGCTGCTGTGTCAACGAATTCTGCGTCGCGTTGTAGGTCGCGGCAGAGACCCGCAAGTTTTCCGCCACCCGCTCGTGCACCAGTTCGAGATCACGCTGGACGAAGGCGTCCAGCACCAGCCGGGTGTGCTCCAGCGCCAGCGCACGGAAGGCCTTGTCCTTGAGCGTGGCCAGGCGCACGGCCTGGGCATGGTCGCGCAGTCGCGAAATGATCTGCGCCAGGTGGCCGTTCGGCACCATTTCCACCCACGCCGTGCGGAACGACCAGTTCGCCTCCATGTAGGCCTGCATGTCGCCCTTGCGCTGGGCGCGCTCGGCCGCTGCCGCTGCCGACGTCATTTGGGCCAGTCCTGGCGCCGTTGCATGGCGGCAGGCGCTGGCGGCAGCGGCGGGCTCCAGCAGCAGACGGATCTCGAATATGTTGGTGATGTCTCCCGGCGAGAAGCGCCGCAGCACGAACCCGCGCGTCGTGCCTTCGACATAGCCTTCGTTCTTCAGCTGCAGCAGAGCCTCACGCACCGGCATTCGCGAGACGTTCATCTGCGCAGCAATCTCGTAGTCGACCAAGCGGTCCTCGGCGCCGATCTGGCCGCCGTGCATGCGCTCACGCAGTAGCGAGTACACCTGCTCGCGGATGTTCTGCCGCGACAGGTCGATCGGGGTGGCTGCTGTGATCTTGGAGGGACGTGCTGACATGGACGACGCGGAACGCGATAGAGGGTGTCATTGTGCCAGCGCAAGAATTGCACCATACGATATACTGCATCCATAATGCAACTTGCGATACTTCAGAGGAATGCTTCCGTGCCCTGCTGCCTCGTGTCGACGTTGAATTCCGTCGTGCCGCCGCTCGCAGACCTGTTCGAACAAAGGCGGGGGCTGCATGTCTGAGTCGCTGCACGGACGTCGGGTGCTGTTGGTAGGGGGATCCGGGGGCATCGGGTCGGCACTCACCGAGGCGCTGCTGGCGCAGGGACTGTCCGAGTTGATCGTCGCCTCGCGGTTGCCCCGGCCAGCGCGCGCGGGCACGACGGTCGAGACTGTCGACGTGGCCGACCTTGCCAGCGTGCGCGCGCTGGCCGGCCGTCTGGCCGACCGGCCCATGGATGCCGTCATCCACTGTGCGGGCATCAATGGGCGGAGGACGTTGTCCGCTGCCGACTGGGACGTGCTGGCCCGGCGCGAGATCGGGGTCAACTACCTCGGCCTGCTGAACCTCGCGGCAAGCTTTGCGCCAGTGTTAGCCAGTCAGCGCGGCAGCTGCTTCATGGCTTTGCTCAGCTTCCTGAGCTTCGTCAACCTGCCGTCGATGGCCACCTACTGCGCCAGCAAGGCAGCCGCCCACTCTGCGCTGCAGGCATTGCGGGCCACATGGTCGCCAAAAGGTGTGCGGGTCTGCGGTGTCTATCCCACCGCTGTCGACACTGCGATGAGTTCAGGTTTGCCCGGGCCCAAGCAGTCGCCGCAGGACCTGGCACAGGTGGTGGTGGCTGCACTCTGCAGCGACGCCGAAACGGTTTTTCCCGGCGACGCAGCCGCCGCTTATGCGAGCTTTCTGGCCGATCCAGAAGGCCTGCAGCGGCGCACATCAGGTGAGTGATAGCTGAAGGCAGCCCGTCAGCCAGGATGTCGATGGCCTGGGTTCTGTTGCACTTCAGATTTGAGGCCGCCCGGTTAATTCACTTTTGCCGCGTTCATGGGCCTGCGATATGCGAAGTCCTGACGTGCAACTGCTGAGCGCCGCTCTGCCGTTACGCAAGACGGCCGAGCATGCCTGCGCCGTGCTGCTGTCGGCGATGACCGCTTAGATGGCGAAATCAGCCGGCGTCTTGCCGGCGGCAACAGCTGCGACCATCCACTTGGGTTTGAGGCCACGGCCGGTCCACGTGGCGCCCGTGCCGGGATCGCGGTATTTGGGGGCCACCTTCTTGCCAGCGGCTTTCGCGGCGCCCTTGTGCGAAGCCGAGTGGGCGCTAGAGACGTCCGCGAATGTGAGTCCATGCTGCGCCATGAGCGCGCGCACGTCCGAAATCGCCCGCGCTCGCTCAGCGGTGCGGATCTCCGAAATTTGTCGATTCAGCGCGGCTTGTTGGTGGAGAAGATCTTGCAGCGTCGTCATATTCACCCTCGAGAGTCTTCGTCCACTTTAACGCACGGGGTTGTCGCGGGGTGCCCGAGGTCCGGATGCCATTGCAAGCGGCAGCTCTGCCCCAGCACCGCGACAACGACGGCACCGCTCAAACCGTCGCATCCAGTTCGTGGCCAGGTCGAGAAATGCAGATGCATCGCTCCGGCTGCCACGTGCCTTCGCGCTGGCGACCGACTGCTGGAGCCGAGCGCAATCGTGCGAGTTCGACAAGTGCGCGCAGTTCTTCGTGTCGCCGTTCTTGTTCATCCTCGGCGAGCACCTGGCTGAACGGGCTTCGTGCGCTGATGACCACCATTGCAGGACGAAAAGACAGGCTCATCATGTTTTCTTCGAAAGTCAGCAATGAGCGTCATTGCTACCGAGCGACGCCGGGCTGACTGCTTGACCATCACTAGGCTGAGGACTGGTCTCCGAAAAACGTGCCGCGAGCCGCCGCATGGCACCGCTGCACCCAAATCACCAACTAATTTGCTTTTTTCCCTCTATTTGGTATTGTCATAACAACTCTACGGAAAACAAAGCCAATAAAACTGCTCTTCAATCCCCTAATATGATACTTTTGAAACTTTACTGATCTTCCTGCCTGAACCAGGCCCACTGTCGAGCCGCTCAGAGTCGACCTGTGCCAATGACATGGCGGCCATGCATTCGCTCACCCCCCTCGCGCCACGGGCGGGCGCCGACGCCCTTCCATTCACCGGTTTCGCCATGTCAACGTCCATGCAGATGCAGCCCGCGCCAACAGAACGGTTCGCCCCAAGCGAGGCGCAGGACAGCGCCATCATGCGCAAGGTGTCGCGCCGCGTTCTCGGCTTCATCTTCCTGCTTTTCATCGCGTCGTTCCTCGATCGCATCAACATCGGCTTTGCTGGCCTGACGATGATCAAGGACCTGGGACTCAGCGCGACCCAGTTCGGAACGGCGACCTCCTTGTTCTACCTGGCGTATATCGCATGCGGCATTCCGAGCAACTTCGCGCTGGCTCGCATCGGTGCGCGTCGCTGGATCAGCTCGCTGATGGTCATCTGGGGCGTGGCATCGAGTGCGACGATGTTCGCCACCGACGCGCACACGCTGTATGCGCTTCGCGTGGCCGTCGGTATCGCGGAGGCGGGCTTCCTGCCCGGCATGCTGCTGTACTTGACTTACTGGTTCCCCGCCGCATACCGCGCCCGCGCGAACGCGTTGTTCATGCTGGCCATGCCCGTGACGGCAGCGCTGGGATCCGCAGTCTCCGGCGTGCTCCTGGGTCTGAACGGACAAGGCGGCCTGCGCGGTTGGCAGTGGATGTTCCTCCTTGAGGGCTCGCCGGCCGCCATCCTGGGCATCGTCGCGTTCTTCTACCTGAACGACGCTCCACGCGATGCCCTCTGGCTGACGGCGCAGGAGCGCGAATCGCTGATCCGGACGCTCGCTTCCGATCGCCCGCCAGAGAGGCCCACGACCACGCGATTGCTTCCGAAACTGCTGTCCAAGGGCGTGATCCTCGGCGCCATCGCCTACTTCTGCCTGGTAAATACGCTGTCGATGCTCGCGGCCTGGACGCCGCTCATCGTCAAGGGTTTCAACGCGGGCGCCAGCAACCTGACTATCGGCCTGCTCGCGGCGATCCCACAGGTCTGCACTGCCCTGACGATGCTTTGGTGGGGCAAGCGCTCCGACCGGCACGGCGAGCGCCATTGGCATACGGCGGGGCCGATGCTGTTTGCCGCTGGGGGCTGGCTGATGACCGCGTTGTCGAACGATCAGCACCTCCAGTTGCTGGGCCTGTGCATGGCTTGCAGCGGTGCCTATGCGGCAATGACCGTGTTCTGGACGATTCCTGACCGATCGATGAGCCTGCAGGTGCGGGCCATGGGCATCGCGGTGGTCAACGCGCTGGGCAACATCAGCTCGGTGGTCAGCCCCGCGTTCATCGGATGGCTGAAGGATGTCACGCACACCTTCACGGCAGGCCTGTTTTACGCCACTGCCCTGCTCTTTGTCGGCGCCACGGTCATCCTGGCGATGCGTTCCGCCTCCGTCGCGCCCACCGTGGGGCGTTAACCGCCGCCCGACATCGAACAATCCATCACCCAAATGCGTCCAGTGAGTCAGCGCCCCCCCCCGGCAGGGAATCGTGGTGCGTCACTTTGTGTTCGGTGTCAAGTCCGATGGCACCAGCGACATCGTTTTTGCTGCCCAGGACAGCTCGCAGCGCAATGCGCTCGCGACAGCGCCGTGAACAAGCGACGTGCCGGACGCGTCCGCCGCACGAGCGCATGAGCGCACGACCGAACCGTTACGTAAAGCGATCTCAAATCACGTCGGCGAAGTGACATCCGGTGGCGCTGTTGCCGTGTTATCGAGTTCAGTCGTTCACTCGGAACGTCCCATGGCGCTCGCGCCGACCGAGGTTCGGCGGTTCTGTTGCAGAGCCCGCATCGGCTACGGTGGGCGGATGACGGAAATCCCGGCGAAGACGATGAACGACGTACTGAGCAAGGTTGTCAAACGACTGCACTACGCGCTGGAAGTCATGCTGCAGTGCGTGCGCTGGTATGCGACGTATCCGCTGAGTCTGCGCAACCTTGAGGAGATGATGGCCGAGCGCGGCTTCGCGGTCGACCACACGACGGTTCACCGGTGGTAGGTCAGGGTGCTACCGGTGCTGGTCAAGGTGCTTCGCGGCCGCAAGCGCCCGGTGGGGCGCAGTCGGCGCATGGACGAGACCTACGTCCAGGTCGCTGGCCAATGGAAGTATCTGTACCGCGCGGTCGACAAGGCCGGCCAGACGATCGACTTGCTGCTGCGCGCACACCGCGACTACGCCGCTGTGCGCTGCTTCTTCGAGCGCGCTTTCGACCTGCACGGCGTGCCCGAGAAGATCGCCATCGACAAGAGCGGCGCCAACACGGCGGCGATCCAGGGCATACGCGCCAACTCGGGCGTCGACATCGAGATGTGAACAGCATCCCGCGACTGCGTGAGTGCCGGCGGTTAAACCGGAACACAAACTCGTCGAAGTAGCTGGGCAAGTGCGCGGCGTCGACCGCGCCCTGGTGCGTGCCGAGCAGCCAGCGTTTTGCCAGTGTCGCGATCCGATGCACGCCTGGCAGCAGCGCGTCCGGGTCTTCGCCACGCGCACTGGCTGCCCGTTGACTACGTCGGTCATGGACGTAGCCCTTTTTCTCCAATCCTCGTAGCTTTGCCAAGCGTCGGTGATCACCGTTGCTCCTGGCTCGACGTTCGCTGCCGCGAATGCCATCAGCGACTCTGCCGAGGCGTCGGCCACTGGCGCCATACGGCAGCGGCCGTATTCCTTGGGCTCCAGGATTTCGACTGCGATACAAGTCAGCACCTTCTTTCCTCGGGCGCGCCCTCCAGCCAAACCGGGATCGATGCCGCCGATGCAGGTCTCGTCCACCTCGACGGTGCCGTGCAGAAGTTCCCGATCGGGGCGAACCAGCACGGATCGCAACCGGTGCAACATTGCCCAGGCCGTCTGATACGACCCGATCTCCAAAGTGCGCTTGAGACTCAGGGCTGAGATTCCATCCTTCCCTGAGGCAAAGTTCCAGCAGGCGGCGAACCAGACTGTGAGCGGCGTGCGCGTTCGATCGAAGATCGTTCCCGCCGTCACGGACGTTCGGTTGCCGCAGGCTGAGCACATGAACCTGCCATCGCCTAAACGCCACCCTCCGGCGTGGCCGCAATCCGGGCATACAAAGCCCGCGGGCCATCGCAACCACTCAAGGTAGTCCAAGCAGTCCGAGTCAGACTGGAACCAGGTCTGGAACTCGCCGAAGGCGCCGGGATAGTGAATTCCTGCCTTCGGGAGTGCCATCGCACCAGTATGCGCTGGCTCCGGTTAAATGGACAGCCCAGAGCGGCCATATCACCGCAGCACGCTGTGCTGACCGGCAACTCACCCGAAAGAAATGATCAGGTTTGTCGTCATGCTCGCTGCGACGAACGGTGAGTCAGCACGACCGGAGTGAACGCCGGCGCAATCCACCGCGCACGTAATGTCACGTCGCTCACCCGGCTTTGTCCCAAAATATCCAACGCTGCACCAATAGGCTCGCCCCTTCCTGCGGAGATCCGGCAGCAACTGGAATGGAGCAATGAAAATCCGTTGGCGGCATCGACCTTCGATATGGTTCGAACGGCCTTGATCAAGCAGCCAACGCAGTGCCTTTGCCCCCCGGACGTCCGGCTATTCCGTCCGATCGCAGTGTTTGAGAAGGCAATTCCCCAAATAACTCCTGGTAGTCGGCTGCAAAATGACTTAGGTGGAAAAATCCCCATCGTGCCGCAGCATCGCCAATGCTGAGATGAGCACTACCCGTGGTCATCAATTCACGACGCACGCCATTGAGGCGAACGCATCGAATGTAGTTGACGGGCGTCGTATCCGTCACGTTACGGAACCCGTTCTGAACCGACCTTCGACTCACCCGCAAGCGCTGGCAGATGTCGATGACACTCGGGGGATTCACCTTGTCGATCATGGTCAGCTGGTGGCACTTCTCGACGATGTAGCTGCCGGACGAGCTGCCGTGACGCTGATCCTTGTCGCATTCGGGATCGGTCAACAGACTCATCATTTCAGAGATCAACGCAGCTTCTAGCCAGGGCTCCGTCTGGATGGCCTCATTGCTGGCGGAAAAGAGGGCGTGGTCGAAGAAGCCCATCAGGCGGTCCCGACATTTCCTCAGGCGAGCGATCGGGATCTGCAGGACAGGTTGCCTGAGCATCCGTTCCAACTCCTCGGGGCGCGGCGCCGATGAGATCGCCTGCTCGAACGTCTCTCGGTTGAAAGTGATTGCGAGCATGTCGATACCCATCGGGGTATGGAACATGAACTCGTCTCCGCCCTGCAGGACGAAGACACTGCGCTCATCGACCTCCCGGCCCTGCATGCGCGCAGCACCCGGCACGATCAACGGGACGGCAAAGCAGATACGGCCCGAAGGGGCTTCTCCATGCTGCACAACGCGCTGGTTGATCTGTTCCCGAAAAAATTGGAATCTGGGCCCGCTGAGTTGAAGCAGTGAACTCTGCAACGACCCGCTCGTAAGCTGGCTATAGGTCTGGCGCCACTCGCGCACCGATGCCGCGTGGAGGTGAATGTCACCGAAATTTTCTATCGTGAGTTCCATGGGGTACGGAGCATTTTCACCGTCTCGTGGGTCCAGTGTGGCCACGGCCGCTCCCTTTCAGCAAGCCGTACTTACCCCCAACCACTTGACAAGCCACCGCTTCCGCCAACAAGTGCGCAATGCAAGCGCTGCATGAGCGTCTTTTTGGTGCAAAAGCGGCCGTGCGAGGTGCTGATTTGGGCTAACGAGCGTGCGCCAGTCGACCTTCAAATGGGACTCGAATCGAGACGGCGCCCTCGCCCTGTACGACAAGCTCCACGCTCTTTTTTTCAGGCACCGTTGGGCGAAGGTGTCGTAGAGCCAGATCAACCCCCGGGCCTCCCTCCGATCGCGACGTCGACGCGGCCTTTGTCTGTAACGTCTTAAATTCCCTCTAACCGCCTCCTCTTTTCGCGGGCCCGCAGTCACAGCATCGCGACGCACCAGAGACGCTCTTAGAGACTCGGGGCGCTCCCCAAAATTGATCAACTTGCAATGACCCAGCATCTCAAGCATTTCATCGACGGCTCATCCATCGACGCCTCCGACGGCGCACATATCAGCCTCGTCAATCCGGTAGACGAGCTGGAATACGGCAAGTCGGCACGAGGGACGGTCGCCGACGTCCATGCCGCCGTTGCTGCCGCCCGTCGTCAGGTCAAGGGCGGGCCATGGAGCCAACTCACCGGCGCCCAACGCGGCATGATGCTGAGCAAGCTGGCTGATCTCGTCGAACGCGACAGCGACCTGATTGCGGACATGGACGCCTATGCCACCGGCCGTCTGCCCATGGAGCCGCGCATGATCTCGGTGCCGAACGCGATCGCCAACCTGCGTGCCGCTTCTGGGTGGGCGAATCAGCTCGAGGGGCGCACCATCCCCACCGGTGGCTACATGGGCCTGAAAACCCTGTCCTACACCGTTCGCGAACCCGTCGGCGTGGTCGGTGCGATCGTTCCGTGGAACGACCCGACAATGATCACGTGTTGGAAACTCGCCGCGCTGCTGGCCGCAGGGTGCACGGTCGTCATCAAGCCGTCCGAGGAAACGCCGCAATCGGCGCTGCATCTGGCGGCCCTGTGCAAGGAGGCCGGGTTTCCGGACGGCGTCGTCAACGTGGTGACGGGCCTGGGGCCGGTTGTCGGGCAAGCCTTGTGCGAACACCCGGACGTGGCCAAGATCAGCTTTACGGGTAGCCCTGAAGCCGGACGGGCGATCCAACGCATCGCCGGGCCACTGTTCAAGCGCGTGGCGCTCGAACTCGGCGGCAAGAGCCCGCAGATCGTGTTCGACGATGCCTCGTTCGACGACGCAGTCCGCGGATGCGCGATCGGACTCTTTGCGAATCAAGGCCAGACATGTGCTTCAGGGTCGCGCATTCTCGTGCAGCGCGGCATTGCCCAGCGGTTCGGCGAAGCGCTTGCCGCCGCCGCCAACTCCGTGAATGTCGGCAATCCCAGGCTCCCCGGCGTACAGATGGGCCCCGTGGCCAAGCGATCGCAACACGAGCGCGTGAATCGTTACATCCAGCTCGGTATCGATGAGGGCGCAAAGATTCTGGCCGGTGGCGTCTCGCAGCCCGGCACGGGCTACTTTGTCCGGCCGACGATCTTTGGCGGTGCCTCCAACCGCATGACCATTGCTCGCGAGGAGATATTCGGCCCGGTGGGAACGATCATCGAGTTCGATAGCGATGACGAGGCAATCGCTTTGGCCAACGACTCCGAATACGGCCTGGCGGCAACGGTCTGGACTACGAGCCTTGCCCGCGCCCACAAAGTGGCCCAGGCGCTCGAAGTGGGGGCCGTGGGAGTGAACTGCTGGAGTCCCCTGGATGCCAATCTGCCGTGGGGCGGCATCAAGACGAGCGGCATGGGGCGAGAAGGAGGATTCTCCGGCGCGCTGGCGTTCACAGAAGAAAAGGTCATCACGGTACTGCTGCCATAAACCTGCCCACGACAGAAAGCATCGGGAATGCGTTGGAAAAATAGTCTTGAGTCCTATGGCAGCGCCTCGATGCTGCTTCATTGGGTAACTGCGGCCGCCTTCATTTCGGCCTATGTCATTGTCTACTACGTGATCTGGGTCGTTGATCCCGAGACGAGCGTCAAGCCCCCGCTGTTCGGACTGGCACCGGACGGCGAGCGCGTCATCCCGATCCTGAATCTCCATTGGGTGCTTGGACTATCGATCGGATTCCTGGTTCTGCCGCGCATCCTGTGGCGCTGTTTCGGCACGTCTCCCCGTGCGCTCGGCGACTCACCCGCCGAGATCGCCGCGGCACATGCCGCGCATTGGGCGCTCTACGCGCTTCTCATATTGATGCCGCTCTCGGGTTACATGAATACCAACGACCCGACCGACTTCGGCTTGTTCGTGTTCCCGGCATTCAAGGACACCAGCCTTTTCGCTTGGCTGTCGTCGCACTTGGGCATCACCTGGACGGACGTCGAGAAACCCGTCGAGGCCGTACACCGCTTCCTCGGGAAGTGGGTTGGCTGGCCCCTGGTTGCCGTCCACGTCGGAGCAGCTCTGTTCCATCACTTCATTCGCAAAGACGGGGTGCTCTTGCGGATGCTGCCTGGTCGTCGAACCTTGTAAATGCGAAGGCGTATTCCAATGAGCCACCCCGTTCTCGATCTCATCAAGCAGCGCGTTTCGACCAATCGTTTCGATCCATCCTTCGAACTTGAGGATTCGACGATCAATGAGCTGGTCTCGTATGCAACCGAGGCTCCGAGTGCCTACAACCTTCAGAACTGGCGATTCATTGCGGTGCGATCTCCCGCCCGCAAGCGCGCCCTGATGGCACTGGCCTACGATCAGGAAAAAGTGGTCGAATCCGCTGTCACGTTCATCGTGTGCGGCGTGCTCGAGCCTCACAATGGCATTCGCGACGCGATGCAGCGCTTTCACGATGACGGTCACATCGACGACGCTGTCCTGGACGATTGGGTCGACGAAGCGGTGTCTACCTATCGCGACAATGCGGCCATGCAACGCGACGAGGCAATCCGGTCAGCGTCGTTGGCTGCCATGAACCTCATGATCGCAGCCGAAGCGATGGGGCTTGCGAGCGGCCCGATGATCGGGTTCGACGCTACTGGCGTCAGCCTGGACTTCCACCTCGCCCCCACGGAGATCCCGGTGATGCTGGTGGCGGTGGGGCAGGCCGTGCCCGGCAACTGGCCGCGCAAACGCCGGCGTCCCGTAGCGCAAGTGCTGGCCATCGTCTGAGGGCCGTGATTCAGTCGCGTCACCGCAGGCTGGGCGCCAACCGGCGTTCTCGAACCGCCCATCGCCATCCTCGGTGTTTGCATGCACGTGCTGGACGCGCGAGCGAATCACATTGGTCATCACGCTGTCGGCAACCAGCGCCGCGGCCATCGCGCACGGCGTCGGCGCCGACGATGCACGGCTTCTCGAGTCCGACGCCGCATGGGTCGGCCATCCGCAGATCGGCGCGCGCCACAGGCTGAAGAGCGAATGAAACGCGAGAACATCAAGACGAGCGGGAGACAGTTCCCCCGCGCCCGGGTCGGGCTGGTGCTGGCCGCGGTGCTTGCCGCGGCGTCCGCTGCCTGGACGTGGCACCGCCACGACCTCGCCGACGCACTGGTACGCGCCGAACCCGACCGATTGCAGCAGGACGGACCGCTCGTGCGTTATGCGCTCGCGCGCGCACCGGGCGTCTACGCGGCGAACTGCGCGTCGTGCCACGGCGCCGACCGGCACGGTGACCGCCGCACTGGGGCGGCCGATCTTGCCGATGCGACCTGGGTGCACGGACAGGGCGACGTCGCCGGGATCGAGACGACGATCCTGTACGGCATCCGATCCGGGCATCCCAAGGCGCGGGGCTTCAAGGACATGCCGGCCCTCGGGCGAACGCACAAGCTCACGCATCAGGAGATGGGCGACCTTGTCGACGACATGCTGGCCCTGTCGAAGCAGCCGCACGACGTCGCGGCCGCCGAGCGCGGTCGCGCGCTGTACGCGGGCAAGGGGCGCTGCGCCGACTGCCATGGCGCGGATGCGCGCGGCAACGCCGAACTCGGGGCTCCGGGGTTGACCGGCCCGGCCTGGCTCTACGGAGGCGATCGCGACGCGCTGCAGGCGTCGCTCGAGGACGGCCGACACGGACTCTGCCCGGCCTGGATCCACCGCCTGGACTACGCGGACATCCGCGCGCTGGCGGTCTGGCTCGCCGCCGGCGCACGCGATCGATAGAGGACATCAACGACATGCAAGAGATACGCAACGACAACGCTCCCGATCCGCGCGCCCATGCCAACCGCCGCTCGCTGGTGCTGTTCGCCTGCGGGGCCCTGATCGGCCTCGCCTTCGCCGGCTATAGCCTGTTCACCGCCAAGGGCACGCGCACGAGCAACGTGCCGCCGGAGGCCATGGCGCTCATCAACGGGCGGCCCATCCTGCGCAGCGACTTCACGACCCAGCTGCAGGCGCAATTTGGCGTGCCATTCGAGCAGACCACACCGGTGCAGCGCCGAGCGGTTCTCGACGACATGATCGCCGAGGAGCTCAGCGTGCAGCGCGGCGTGGAGATCGACCTGCCCAGCTTCGATCCCGACGTGCGCGCGGCCATGGTGGCGGGCGTCGAGCTCGAAGTGACGGCCAACGTGATCGCGCAACAGCCTTCGCGCGAACAGGTGCGGCAGTGGTACGACCAGCACAAGGTCGATTACATGACCGACGCCTCTTTCCGCCTGCGTGACCTGGTGGCGCGCACCGGGCCGACACGCGATGCCGCGAAAGCCGCGGCCGACGCGGCGCAGGCCGTCGCCGCACTGCGTTCGGGCCAGTCGTCCGAGCAGGTGGCCAAGCGCTTCGGCCTGGAGGACTCGGGCCGCGTGGATTCGGCGACGGTGGTTTTCGACTTCGCCGCCAAGGCCAAGCTCGAGGCGCCGGTGTACGCCGCCGCGAGCGGGCTGGCCGCGGGCGGCGTGTCCGATCCGGTGCCCGCGCCCGACGGGACGCATGTCGTGGTGATGATCGAGCATCGCGCCTCCGAGCCGCGGGCGTTCGAGGCAGTCGCAGACCGCGCCTGGACCGACTACAAGAAGGCGGCACAGGACCAGGTGCTGCGCTCCAGCGTGGACTTCCTGCGCGGCCGCGCCGACCTCCAATTGTCCGACGACGCCAAGGCGCTGGCGGAGAAGGGCGCGTGATGCACGCGCTCCGTCGCTGGCGCGCGGCGCTGGCCGCCATCGCCGTCGCGGTGGTCGTGCCGGCCGCGCTAGCCCACACCAAGAGCGAGACGCACTCGGTCTGGGAGATCGCCGCCGATCGCGTCCACCTCGAGTTCTCGATCCCGCTCCCCGAATCGGCGCGGCTCGCGCGGCAGGGCGAGGCACAGCCGCCCAACGAGGTGGTGCTGGACTACCTGAAGGGCCATCTCGGCGTCACGAGCGCAGGCAAGGCCTGCGCGATCGGTTCGTCGCGGGCGATGGCTGCGACCACGCAGTTCCGCCGCTTCGAGTTCGATTTCACCTGCCCCCGCAAGGACGACATCGCCCTTCAGTCTTCGGCGTTCTTCGACCTCGTTCCCTCGCACGTCACGTTCGCGCAGATCCGCACCGCCGACGGGCGGTTCGTCGAGCAGATGTTCACCCGCGACCAGCACGAGGTGCGCGCCGCCGCGGGCGACTCCGAGATGCGCGATGCGGGCTTCCTCGACTACATCCGCCTGGGCATGGAGCACATCTTCACCGGCCCCGACCACATGTCCTTCATGTTGGGGCTGGTGCTGATCTCGCGGCGCCTGCGCGATCTGCTCTTCGTGGTCACCGGCTTCACGCTGGGCCACAGCGTCACCCTCGCGCTGGCGGTCACCGGCGCGTTGCGGCCGCACCCGGAGTTCATCGACGCCCTGGTGGGCCTGACGATCGCGATGATCGGCGCGGAGAACATCGCCGTGGCCACGCGCCGGTCGGGGTTCGTGGCGGCGGCCATCGGCATCCCGCTCGTAGGCATGGCCATCGCGAGCCTGCTGCACATCGGCCTGATGCCGCCGCTGCTGCTGCTGGGTTCGGCGCTGCTGTGCTCGAACTACCTGCTGATGTCGGGCCACATGGGTGATGCCGGCCGGCTGCGCCTCGTGGTGACCCTTGTCTTCGGCCTGATCCACGGCTTCGGGTTCGCGTCCACGCTGCTCGAGATGCAGTTGCCGGCCGACAAGCTGGCGCAGATCCTCGTCGGCTTCAACGTCGGCGTCGAGATCGCGCAGCTGATGCTCGTCCTCGGCCTGGTGGGACTCGCAGCGCTGCTGGTGCGCTTCAAGCTCGCGCTGCCGCGCCGGGTGCTGATCGACGGCGTCGGTTCGGCGCTCGTCGGGCTGGGCACGTTCTGGTTCGTCAGCCGCAGCTTCTGAGGATGCCGTCGATGCGCCCCCTCGTGGCCCCGTGCCTGATGCTGGCCGCCACCGCAGCGCTGGCCCACGGCGTGGCCGGCGCCGACAAGACCTTCATCGAGCAGAACGTCGGACGGCAACTGGCGGTCTTCGTCTACCTGGGCGCCAAGCACATGGTCACCGGCTGCGATCACCTGCTGTTCCTGTTCGGCGTGGTGTTCTTCCTGTACCGGCTGCGCGACGTCGCCGGCTACGCCACCCTGTTCGCGATCGGCCACAGCACGACGCTGCTGCTGGGTGTACTGGGAGGGTGGCGCGTGGACGCGCACCTCGTCGACGCCGTCATCGGCCTGTCGGTGGCGTGGAAAGCGCTGGACAACCTCGGCGCGTTCCGGCGCTGGTTCGGGGTGCAGCCCGACGCTCGCGCGGCGGTGCTCGTCTTCGGCTTCTTCCATGGCCTGGGCCTGGCCACGAAGCTGCAGGAACTGCGCCTGTCCGCGGACGGGTTGGTGCCCAACATGCTGGCCTTCAACGTCGGGGTCGAGCTGGGCCAGGTCCTGGCCCTCGCCGCGATCCTGATCGTGATGGGCCTGTGGCGTCGCACTGCAGCTTTCGCGCGGCAGGCAGTCGCCGCGAACACAGTGCTGATGAGTGCGGGCTTCGTGCTGGTCGGACTGCAGATGACGGGCTACCAGGCGGCCACGTGAACCGGACAATCCCCATGACACTCACCGATGTGAACTCCATGCCGTCCTCGCGCCAGTTGCTCGCCGCCACGGGCGCAGCCGCCGTCGCCGCCACGCTGCTGCTGGTCGTCGCGGTGCTGCCGGCCGAACACGGCATCGACCCCACGGGCATCGGCAAACGGCTTGGCCTGCTGGCGCTGGCGCGGACCGTGGCGCCGCCATCCGGATCCGCGGCTTCGACGAATGCCGCCGGGGTGGACGCTCTCAGGGCGCAGGCCGTTGCGGTCTTCGGCGCACAGCCGGGACAAAGCTTCGACGCCTCCGCCGCCGTGCGCGCCGCCGCCGCGCCGAAGACCGACGCCATGACCGTCACGGTGCCGCCAGGCGAAGGCGTGGAGGTCAAGGCGCTGCTGGCCGACGGTGGCAGCCTGGTCTACCACTGGAGCGCCACCGGCGACGTGTCGGTCGACATGCATGGCGAGCGGCCCGATGCCAAGGACGAGTTCACCAGCTACCTGGTCGACGGCGCGCGGCGCGAGGACGCGGGCAGCTTCACGGCGCCATTCGCCGGGGCGCATGGCTGGTACTGGCTCAACAAGGGCCGCCGGCCGATCAACGTGACGGTCAGCGTCACGGGCTTCCAAACGAAGCTGTTCATCCCGGGCTCGTGAACAAGGCGGGCGTGAGGCTCTTCGCAATCACCCGCCATGTATAGCCGTTTATGTGAGTAACTCGTGGTTTCTCCTCATGAGAAACAGTAACAGGGGAGGGGCAACCCCGCCTGCCGATTCAGGCTAACGACACCGCACCGCGAACGCTGAAACTCTGTCGACGTCGATCGGCAACACAACCGTCTTGTCCGCGACCACATATCGGCGCGGTGCCGCGATCCTGCAAGCGCAAAACTCGTCAACGGATCTGTCCCTGGCAATCGTGCTGTCGGTTGAGTGAAATGCTGCGGCGCAAGCGGCAGCGCATGTTGCCCATCCGTCGATACAGAAGGCATGCCAATGACAATTCGTGCCTCTTCCGCACCCAGCATGGGGCGCATCGCCGCACTTTTCCCGAGCCATGCAAGGACGAGTTCCTCGGTGTCGATTTCAACGATCTGGGGTGCCATTCGGCGCCGATGATTCTGGAAATATTGAGGTAGGAAGCCTCAATCGGTTCAACTTTTCCATCTCTGACGAGGGTCTGAATGTTCAATCAAAAGCATCAATGTCTGGTCGGTCATCAAACAGTGTTGGGGGCGCGGCATCGGCTGCTTCCCATTTGCGCTGCATTGAGCGTGTTGCCGGCCGCAGCGTTCGCGCAGACTGCGGCCGCGCCAGTGGCGGCCGCAAGCGCCCCTGCGGCGGCATCCACGCCGACATCGTCGGACGTGATTGAAGTGGTCGTCACCGCAGAACGGCGCGGCTCGACTGTGCAGAAGACGCCCATCAGCATGACGGCAGTCTCCGGTGCGGAGCTCAAGGAACAAGGCATCACCGACGTCACCGATCTGATGCGCGATATTCCCGGGGTGAGCGCGAAGGCAGGCGGCTCCGGGCAGACCGAGTACACGATCCGAGGTCTTTCAAGTGCGGCGGGCGTGGCGCCCACGGTGGGCTTCTACCTCGACGATGTTCCGCTGTCCTCGCCGACCACGTCGTCGGGCGGCAAGTCGCCAGTCGACCCGGACCTCTACGACTTGGCACGCGTCGAAGTGCTGCGCGGCCCGCAAGGCACCTTGTATGGAGCCAGTTCCATGGGCGGCACGATCAAGCTCGTGCCGGAGTCGCCAAAGCTGAGTCAATTCGGTGGGAGCGCACAGGTCATCGCGTCAGGCACCGAAGGTGGCGGCCTGAATGGCACGGTCAATGCGGCGCTGAACATCCCCGTGGTGCAAGATGTCGCCGCACTGCGTCTGGTCGTCACCGAAAAGCGACTGAGCGGATGGATCGACCGCGTCTCCGAGAGCACGATGCCTGTTGGCAACCCGGACGGCTCCCGTGGCAATGTTGCAGGCCAGGTTCCGGATCACGTGACTCGCGACGCCAACGACACGCGACTCGACGGATTCCGTGCCTCGATGGCCATCCAGCCAAATGACCGTCTCAGCATCACGCCGGTCTTCCTATACCAGCGCACGCGTCTGGGCGCACCGGACACCTTCGACTCGGATCCGGGCTGCTGCAAGCACTACCAGCCCTTCAATGTCGCCGAGCCGTACCAAGATGTCTTCCAGATCGGCAGCTTCAAGGTCGACTACGACTTCGACGCCGCCACCTTGACATCGATCTCCGCCTACTCCAAGCGCAACAAAACTCGTATCGAGGACGAGACGGAGATCCTGCAGCGCTATTTCGACTTGCCAGCCTACAGCATTGCCGACGGTGGCCTGGGGCCCGTCACGGACCAGGAACTCAACAACACGCGCCAATTCACGCAGGAGTTCCGCCTGACGTCGAACGATCAAGGGAAGTTCCGATGGATTCTTGGGGCGTTCTACAGCCGATTCACTTCAGTCTTCGCCGCGACCGCCGACGGCTCCGAGCAGGCCGCATTGGCGTTGCTGGGAACAAGCGACATCTTTCACCAGACCATCCAGGATGTCCTGGTGCAAAAGGCAATCTTTGGCAATGCCACCTACGAGTTCACCAAGGACTTGAAGCTTACTGCGGGCACGCGCTTGTTCAGCTCCAATGCGCAAGACACGTCCGTCGCGTCCGGCATCCTGTCGGACGGAACCAACCACAACGAGCGTGCTGCGTCGAAGGGGACCACGCCGATGGTCAACCTGTCGTACAACGTCGACCCGACGTCGATGCTGTATACGACGGCTGCGAAGGGCTATCGAGAAGGCGCGGCACAGCCTGGCGTCGCGGCCAGTTGCGCCGCGGATCTGGCTGCGATCGGCTTGACGGAAGCTCCGGTGCGATTCAACCCGGACTCCGTCTGGAGCTACGAAGTGGGAAGCAAGAATCGCTTCTTCAACAATGCCTTGACGCTGAACGCCGCTCTCTACACCCAACGCTGGTCTCACGTACAGCGTTACGTCACGCTGCCCACGTGCGGCTATCTCTTCGTGGCCAATGCAGGGGAGGCACAGGCATCGGGCTTCGAGCTCGAGGCCGCACTTCGTGTCGGAGGAGGCGTGTCTTTGAACATGTCCGTCGGCCACACCCACGCGGTCTACACACGCGACGACGCGGGAAGCGGAACGCTTCGCGGTCAACGGCTGGATGGCGTTGCCGGATGGACCGGAGCCGGGTCGATCCAATATGAAGGCCGGATTGGCGATCAATACCGGCTGGTCGGCAATGTGGGCCTGAGCTACACCGGAAGCTCGACGATCGACATCTCGCAAGAAAAGAAGCTGCCTGCATACACGCTGGCCGACGCTCGGATCGGGGTCAAGGTCGACAAGTGGACCAGCTCCATTTTTGCAAACAACATCACCAATCGGCATCCCATCACCACCGTCGAGGGCTCGCTGACGTTCAACCCGGTCGGACTCGACCAGTACGCGACGACACGTCCACGGACCGTCGGGATCGACGTGTCGCGCGACTTCTGAAGCGCGTCCTTCACGAGCGCCTCTGACATTCCAACGGTTGTCAGAGGCTCACGTGAAGCACCTTCAGCTTGATGGGTGCGCTCGATTTCACGTCCTTGGGTTCAGCCAGAAGGCCTGCGAAAATTCAACGGTGTCCTGCGTCTGTCTTCCGGCACCATCGACAACGGCTTCAACGTCACAGCGGCCTGCGCCAGCGGGGCACGCAGCGTGTCCAGATCGCGCAGCACTGCCACGGGCTGGGCGCCATAGCAGATGCGTGGCAGCTCCGGCGTCAGGGCCGGGGCAGGCCAGTCGCCAGTGCGATCAGCGCGGGCCTGCAGGGCCCGGTTGAGCCAGCCATCGGGGCGGAACTTGTCGCCGGGCACGCCGCTTCCCAGTACTGCTGGGCGTCCAGGTGAGAACGGGTTGTCGACCCAGGCGCGACGGGATAGTCTCCAGCTCATCTTGATGTTCTCGGGTTCCGTTCGCTCTCCCCATTCCCTGACTCATGAAGAATGAGTGAGCGTACATTCATAGCCCGGTGTCCGGCGTCAAGGCGGGGTTCACCGGATCACGCGTTCGGCTACGTAAACCTCCCGTAAACACCGGGGAGGGAGAGGCAGTCGCGGCACAGCGCGTGCAGCGGATAGCCTCGATGCAACGCTACATGGATATGGGAGATTGCTTGCGGTGTCCGCGCCTTGAGACTTCCAGGAACTCGCGCTCAGCCCGCCAATCGCCAGCAGGATCGCGACGCCAACCGATGCCGCTCGCCCATAAGCCGTCCCGGAAACCGTCACCCAGAGCATGCTGGTCGCTGCCGTGAGCGAGTCGCCCATCATGACCGCAGCCGCCGCTCAAACAGTTCCGACCAAGGTGCCCAGGCAGATCCCCACAGCCAGCAACTCGGTTCGGCGCAACGCCGGGAAGACGCGGTGGTCCGACGGGCCAGTCGCGGGGCTGCGCAATCACGCCCGCGCAAAATGCGCCCCAACGATCCACGAAAAACCGGCGTTGAGCAACACGGCCGAGCCGAGTTGCAGCAGCGAGCCAGCCGACATCACCTCACCGTGAACTTGAACCCACCGGTTCGGCGATGGCCGTCATGGCTGACGGCCACCCGCTGTACTCGCCGGAGGGAAGCGCCGGGACTTCCAGATGCAGGGTCACGCCGTCAGTGGCATCAACCTTCGCCTTCGCGGTGGCGACCTCCTTGCCCGAAGCGTCCTTGACTGTCATCGCACTGAATGCCTCCTCGACCTTCTCGTTGAAGGTCAAGGAGATCTCCTTCGGAGCGACCTCAACCGTCGTGCCGGCCGCTGGGCTGGAACTCTTCAGCGATGCGTGCGCCGCAGCGATCTGGCTGAAAAATGCCGTACTGGCAAGGGCGAGGGCCAAGCCGAGTGCGTTGATCGTCTTCATTGGGGCCACCTTTGGGTGAGTTGAGAACTCGCGGCTCACAGGCTGGCGCGCAGCGACAGCCGGATCGTGCGGGGCTCCATCGGGTGCACGAGGCGGCCGTCGATGCCGTTGCCGTTGTTGCACGCCACGCCTTCGGAGCGCGTGCACGAGGAACCCCAATAGGCGATGTCGTACGCTTTGGTGTCGAACAGGTTCAGGATGTCCGCGCTGAGCTCCCAGTGGCGGTCGATCCGGTAGCCCAGTTTCACGTTGGTCGTGAACGCCGGCTGCGACTTCTCGGTGCCAGTCTCTTCCAGTGGGTAGGAGCCGATGTAGCGCAGGCGAACGCCGGCCAGCCACGGGCCCTTCGCATCCGCGGTGACGCCCAGCGACGCGGACAGCGGGATCGCATTGGGCACGTAGCGCCCGCCGCTGCTTTCGGCGTCGAAGCGCGCGTGCGAGATCGCGACGTCGGCGTCGACGTTGATCCAGCGGTTGATCGTCGCGTCGTTCCACCATTCCACGCCATAGCGGCGCGACCCGCCTTCCGGTTCGGTGACGCCATCGTCGCCGACGAAGACGAGCTCCGACGCCAGGTGCGTCGTCCACAGCGACAGGCCCGTGTTCCAGCCGGCCAGCGGCGACGTGCGCACGCCGATCTCGGCATCCATCGCTCGCGAGATCAGGCTGACCGGCTCCGCGGCCGAGCCGTCCGAAGGATTCACGGTCGAGATCGACCCCCGCGCGTCGTTGCTGTGGAACCCCAGGCCCCAGTTGGCGTAGAACTCGGTCCCGGAGAACGGCCCGATCGCGATGGCCACCTTGGGACTGACCTGGGTCGCGCTGGACTTGCCGCTGTTGTCCATGTTGTACTGCCCGCCGGTTGCGGTGTCGCCCGCCCGGATGTTGTCTAAGCGCATGCCCACCACGCTTCGCAGCCAGGGCATCCACTGCGTGCGCACGTCGGCGAAGGCATTGGTCGCGGTCTCTATGAGCGCGTCCTGGCGAACCGTGCTGGTGCGCTGGCGATCCACCGTCTCGTACAGGCCCACCTTCGGGATGCGGTCCTGGCGCAGCCCGATGCCGACGCTCAGGTCGCTGTCGAACAGCTTCGGGCCCAGGTGCCAGTCGTTCTTGAGGCCACCGCCCCAGGTCGTGCGACGGTCGAGCTGCTCGTGCTGGCTCAACTGCAGGCCCGACGGGGTCGAGAAGAGGTCCAACGCGTAGCGGATCACGTAGGCGTTGGCGTGGGTCGACGTCGTCTCGTCTGCGCGCGCCCATTCGCCGGACAGGCTGTAGCGGCCGGTCTTGCCGCCGTCGGTGGGCGCCAGGGTGCCGTAGCGGCTGATCTCGCCGTCATCGATCGCGCGTTGCGGCACCTCTTCGGTGGCGATCCAGTGCGCGTCATAGCCCATCGCAGTGATGTTGAAGCCGTTGCTGGCCGTGCCCGACGACAGGCGCAGCACGCCGCTGAACTTGCGCAGGCCTTCGGGTTGAACCCAGGGGCCGTTCGTCTGGGTGTAGTCGATTGCGCTCAGCAGGTCGAAGTCGCCCAGCCGCTGGCTGCCCGCCGCGATGCCTCGCCGATAGTCGTTCGGTCCCGCCGTGAGGCTGAAGAAGGGCTTGGTCAGGCTGTTCGCGTACGACATGCGCGCGATGCCCGTCGTGTCGAAGTCGCCGTCCTCGGCGTTGTAGGCCCCCTTGCGGAAGTTGATTTTCTGGATCAGCTCGGGCGACAGGAAGTTCAGGTCGGAATACCCCTGGCCGTGTGCGTGAGTGACCTCGTTGATCGGCATGCCATTGAGGTAGGTCGCGAAGTCGGTGCCATGATCAAGATTGAATCCGCGCAGGAAGTACTGGTTCGCCTTCCCGTCACCAGAGTGCTGCGTGATGATCAGGCCGGGCACGGACTCGAGCACCTCGGCGGGGCGCAGCAGGGGCCGGTCCGCCAGTTGCTCCGCGGTGATCGTGCCCTCGGTGGCGGAGTCGGCCACGCCCACCAGGTTGGCCGAGCGACCCGTGACGACGACAGTCTGCGGGGTGTCCGCGGCGGCCACCGTCTGCGCGCTGGCGTGCGCGACGACGCCCAGGGTGAAGACAGCCATCGTGCGCCGAGCGGCAAGAGATGCATGCATAGAAGGTCTCCGTGGCGTTCTCGATGAACGCTTGATCAGTTAGCAGAAATAGGATGAATTCGGGCGGCGGCGCGTCACATCGTGAAGCCGATCCAGCGGCCGAAGAAGACGACGGGCCGGCTGCAAGTTCAGACCGAGGCGCAGGGCATGGTGGTACTGCTGGTAGGCCGTGTTGGGGCGCTGCTGGCCGTTGCCCATGCGAAAGTCATCCTGCCCATACCACGAACCGGCGTAGTCGAAGTCCCAGCGCTCGTCGACACGGCCGCCGATGCGGCCTTTGACCTCCCGCGTATCAAACTGCCCCAGGCCCAACTCGCCGGCGCCTTCGATGGCGCCACGGCTCTCGCGGCTGATCAGGTTGACCACGCCACCCATGGCCTGGGCGCCGTACAGCGCCGAGGCGGGGCCCTTGAGCACCTCGATGCGCTCGATCTGGTCGAGGTTGATGCGCTGCGCACTGTCCTGCTCGTGCACCGCGATGCGGCGGCCGGTGACCACCACCCGTTCGAGCAGGATGGGGGCCACGGGCTCACCGTGCGGATCGGCGTCGGCCGGGGCGGCCAGGGTGATCTGCGGCCCCATGACACACAGGGCCAGGACCGCACAAAGGGGCGGCTCGAATCTGCAATTCACGTCAAGTCTCCTCGCTCGATCCCAGGCCGGTTGTCACCTAGGGGTTCTTATGAGGTGGTAGCCTGGGGGGCTGCTTCCACACAGACATTCGGTCCTATCCGCCGTCGCCAGCGGGACGACGGATAGCCGGCACTGTGCGGTCGGCATGTCGACAACCGATGGAGAACAGATGGAGGAACGATGGAGAGGCGCGACACGGCCCAGAATCGGGCCTGTCCTGACGGGGCCCTCGGTTCCGCCCCTTGTGCCACCGCCCATCCACATGCCGTACCCATCCTCCACATTTCCAAGCCCCGCTGGCGCACGCGCCGGCCCGATCCTGGTGGTCGAGGACGACCCGGAGATCGCAGAAATCGTGCAGGCCTACCTGCACCGCGATGGCTACGACACGCTACGCGCGGCCGATGGCGAGGCCGCGCTGCGGCTGCACGCGCAGCACCGGCCCGACCTGGTGCTACTGGATGTACAGCTGCCCCGGTTGAACGGCTGGAGCGTGCTGACACGGCTGCGTGAACACAGCCTCACGCCGGTGATCATGCTGACGGCGATGGACCAGGATATGGACAAGCTGATGGCGCTGCGCGTTGGGGCGGATGACTACATCGTCAAACCCTTCAACCCGGCCGAGGTGGTGGCCCGTGTGCAGGCCGTGCTGCGACGCACCCGCACGAGCGCGGCAGCGCCGGCACAGGGCCCACTGCGCTTTGGCGCGCTGGAGGTGGATGTCGACACGCATGTGGCACGCGTGGTGCTGGACAGCGGCGCGGTGACGCTGTCACTCACCCTCACCGAGCTCCGTCTGTTGGCGAAGCTGCTGCAGATGCCCAACCGCATCCATACCCGTGCCGAACTGTTGGCCGACTGTCTGCCCGAAGGCGAAGCGCTGGAGCGCACCGTGGACAGCCATGTCAGCAAACTGCGCCGCAAACTGGAGGACGCGGGCCTGCCCCACATGCCAGGCAGCGTGCGCGGCGTGGGCTACCGGCTGGCACCGCCCGAGACATGACCCCACCCCGCCCCGACACCCCCGCCACCGCCGCCCCGGCCCGCCGCAGCGGCCTGCGCCGCGAGATCACGCGATTGATGACCACCACGGTACTGATCGTCGTGGTCGGGATCCTGTCCAGCTCGTACCTGGTCTATGCGCTGATGCTGCGGCTGCACCCGGACTGGGAGCCCAGCCAGGGCTACACTCCGATGCCGATGGAATGGGTGTGGATGGCGCTGGTGACCGTCATCAGCATCGCGATGGCCGTGGGCGTCTCGGTGCTGCTGACCCGACGCATCGCCGGCCCGCTGCACTCGGTGGCCGATGCACTGCGCCGCATTGCGCAGGGAGAGCTGTCGGTGCGCGCGGCGGCCGGTCAGAACGCCCCCGACGAAACGGTCGCGCTGGTGGACGACTTCAATGCGATGGCGCAGCGCTTCGAACAGCTGCAGCATGACAGCAATGTCTGGAACGCGGCCATCGCCCACGAGCTGCGCACGCCGCTGACCATCCTGCGCGGCCGGCTGCAGGGCCTGGCCGATGGTGTGTTCAGCGCGGATGAATCGCAGTTCCGTAGCTTGCTGATGCAGGTGGAAGGCCTGTCGCGGCTGGTCGACGACTTGCGCGCGCTGAGCCTGGCCGAAGGTGGGCGGCTGGAACTGCGCAGCGAGTCGGTCGACCTGACGGCGTTGGTACAGACCGTCGCCGAGCTGTACGCCGCAGCCCTGGCCGAGGCCGGCGGCGCACTGGCGGTGCAGTTGCCGGGCACGCCCCTAACGGTGCACTGCGATGCGATGCGCATCCGCCAGGCACTGATGGCGCTGCTGGACAACGCCCGCCGGCATGCCATGCCCTGCCCGGTGCGGCTGCAACTGCAGGTGCAACAGGGCGAGGTGGTGCTGGCCGTCGAGGACGACGGGCCCGGCGTCGAGGCCCAACAGGCCTCGCGCATTTTCGAGCCCTTCACGCGCGGGCCAGCGGCTCGCGGCGCCCATTGCGGCGGCAGCGGCCTCGGCCTGGCCGCGGTGCGCGTTATCGCCCATGCCCATGGCGGTCAAGTCGCCTGCGTGCCAGGGGCCCACCAGGGAGCACGCTTCGAAATACGCTGGCCCCTTGCGTAAGCCGGCTCAGAGCTGCTGATCACAGGGCGTGCAGGTCGCGCGTCCGTGCTGATCCTGCAGCACGAGCGGCTGGTGATCGGCCACTGCCTAGAATCCCCTTCAAAGCACAAGCACATGGGGAACGACCATGGCCTATGACTACAGCTCGGAGAACAAGCGTCTCGAGCTGCCCAATCCGTACCGCATCGATAACCTGTTCCTGTTCGGATGCGCCGCGATCACGCTCCTGGGCGGGCTCACGGGCTCCTGTGGGCGCGCGAAGCCGTCCAGTCCCACTCCACGCGGTTGGGCATGGCGCCCCCCGACCCGTTCGTGCTGTTCAAGGGCAAGAACGTCAACTCGATCCGCCTGCGCGTCCGGATCAATCCCGCCGGTGGCTGGAACAACGGCGCGGACGTCCTTAACGAGGCCAGGCGCGCCATCGCGCAGGGCCAGCGCGTGATGATCGACTTCCACTACAGTGCCACCTGGGCCGACCCCGCGCACCAGACCAAGCCCGCGGCGTGGGCCAGCCACTCCGTCGCACTGCTCGAGTCGGACATCTATTCGCACACCAAGGGCATCCTCGACTATCTCAAGGCCAACGGCGTCACGGTGACCTGTGTGCAGGTCGGCAACGAGATCAACTCGGGCATGCTGTGGCCCACCGGCAGGCAAGGTCAGTGGCACCACCAACTGGGCGACGCTGGCCCCGTTCATCAACCAGGGCTATGCCGCGACCAAGGCGTCGTTTCCGTCGGCGCAGGTGATCGTGCACCTAGCCAGCGGCCATGACGACGCCACCTTCCGCTGGTTCTTTGACAACCTGAAGACGGCCGGCGAGGCCGGGCCGCCCGCGCTCAGAACGGCGGCTCGATCACGCCGCCGACGGACTTCACCAGCTCGCGGCACATCTGGCAGATGTAGGAGCGCGAGCCGGACTTGGTGTCGAAACGCACGCCCACGACGGCGCGGCTCCAGCGCAGGCCGCGCGCACCGATGGCGGCGATGTGGATTGCCATGTTCTCCTGGCGTGCATCGCGCCGCCGTCGCACAGCGTAATCTAGCCCTGCAGGTTGGTGGGCACCACGGTGATGTTCCACGACTGCAGCAACGCGAGTTGCGCGGGCGTCCAGGCGGCGCCGGCGTTGATGCCGGCGATAAACTGCGTCTCGTCGGCGTTCTGGATCATCGCGATCTCGACCGTCGCGCCGCGCGGCTGGCCGAGGCGCTTGACGGGGTTCCCGTGGTATGTGAGGGTCTGGGGCTTGCCGAGCTGCGCCGCGAGGAACTTGGACATAATGGGGCTCCCGCGTGTCTGGTGTCGCCAGCAGGTTGCCATACGGGGTGGGGGTGTCCATCCCGCCGTCGCGGGGTTGCGCGCATAGAATGAGGGGGCGTTGTCGACTCGGCAAGGCCGCAACGCCGCTCAGAACGCGTACGACGCCCCGACACCACCCAGCCAAGTCCGTCCAGGCGCCGGCTCGAAGAACCTGCCGTTGCCTTCGTTGACGATCACCGAGCCGGCATAGCGCCGGTCGAACAGGTTGTCGCTGCGCACGAATCCGTTCAGGCGCCACGACCCGAAGACGGCGGCGTAGCCGACGTTGGCGCTGGCCACCACCCAGCCGGCCGCCGCGTCGGAGTCGATGTCGTTGACGTAGACCTTGCTCATCGTGCGCACGTCCGCGCCGCCGTGCCAGCCCTGCGCCGGCGCCCACTGGATGGAGCCGTAGCCGCTGTTGCGCGCCACGCCCGGCATGCGGTTGCCCGCGACCACCAGTTGCTGGCTGGCGACCGGGCACGGGCTCAGGTTGCAGCTTTCGAACGCGTTGCGATAGGTCGCGTCCAGCACGCTCCAGGTGAGCTGCGCGCGCAGGCTGTCGAACCAGGTCTGCGACCAGCCCAGCTCGATGCCGCGGCGCCGCGTGGCGCCGACGTTCTGGTAGGTCGAGCGTCCGCCGGTGTTGTTGTAGGTGACGATCTCGTCGTGCGTGCGCGTGTCGAAGACGGCGGCCGTGAACTCGCCGATGCCGTCGAGCCGCGTCTTGACGCCGGCCTCGAGGTTGTCGCTCGTCGCGGGCTGCAGCGCGAAGTTCAGGCCCGTGCTGCCGTCGGGCCGGTAGGCGAGTTCGTTGAGCGTCGGCGTCTCGAAGCCGCGGCCGGCGTTGGCGTACAGGTGCACCTGCGGCGTGAGCGCGTATAGCGCGCCGACGACCGGCAGCGTCGTCTCGTAGCGGCGGCTGCCGCTGTCGTCGCCGTTGGCCGGCGTGATGTAGTGGTCCGTCGACGAGATGCGCACGCTGCTGTGGCGCGCGCCGGCCGACAGCGACCAGTCGGGCGTCAGTTGCAGCGTCGCCTGCAGGTAGGGGTCGACGTCGGTCGCGATGTCGTTCTCGTCGCGCCGCAGCGCCCCGACGACGCCCTGCACGACGTTCGCGCCGGTGCCGGTGAAGTTCTGGTAGCCGTAGCGATGCTGGTCGAGCTTGTCCGCGGAGATGCCCGCGACCAGCGTGAACGGCGCCCCGGCGAGACGGCCCCGCCACGTGTAGCGCGCGTCGGTGCCGCTGTAGTCGCTGCCGAGCGCGATCACGCCGCCGGGGTTGAGCGGGCTCGCCTGCGCGCCGAGCGTGATGGCCTGGAACTGTTCGGTGTTGCGATGGCCGCCGTAGACCATCACGTGCAGCGCGTTCGCGCCGTCGATCGCGCGATCCCAGACGAGCCCGAACTGGCTCTGGTCGATGCTCTTGCGCGTGTTGAACGCCACGGCGGCCGGATCGACGCCGCGCGGATTGGCCGTGTACAGCGCGCGCGTCAGCCCGAGCGGATCCTGCGCCTCGGGCAGCGTCACGCTGTTGGCGATGAGCGTGAACTTGCCGAGGTCGTCGGCGTCGTAGGTGAGCTTGGCGTTCTCGATGTCGCGCCGGGCCGCGCTGTGGTGGCGGTAGCCGTCGGTCTGGAAATGGCTCGCGCTCAGCAGGTAGCCGAAGGCACCGCCGCGGCCGCTGGCCTTGGCGTTTTCGCGCTGCACGCCGTCACTGCCGAAGGCCACGCCGACGTCGACGACGGGCCGCGGCGCACCCTCCTGCGTGAACACCTGGATCACGCCGCCGGCGGAGTTGCCGTACAGCGCCGAGGCCGGACCGCGCAGCACCTCGATGTGATCGATGGAGCCGATGTCGACGTTGGTGATCTGGCCCTGGCCGTCGGGAAACGTGGCCGGGATGCCGTCGACGTAGACGCGGATGCCGCGCAGGCCGAAGCTGGCGCGCGCGCCGAAGCCGCGCACCGAGATCTGCACGTCCTGGGCGTAGTTCTGGCGGTCGCGCGCGATCAGGCCCGGCACGCCGGCCAGGCTCTCTGAGATGTTGACCTGCGCTTTGTCGTCGCGCGCGGCGTCGCCATCCACGCGGTCGATCGACGCGGGGACGTCGAAGGCGCGCGCCTCGGTGCGCGTGGCGGTCACCACCACGGACTGCGATGGCGCGTCGGTCGGGGCCGCTGGCTCGGGCGCCTGCGCGAACGCGTCGTGCGCGCCCAGCAGCGCGAGCGCCAGCGCGAGCGGCGCACGGGGCAGGCTACCCGGGTTACGGACGCGCACCGGCCGCATTCGAAGGGGGCAGGGACCCGTAGTACGCGACGAGGTCGTCGATGTCCCGCGCAGAAAGGGCCCGGGCGATGATGGCCATCTGATCACTGTGGTGTTCCCCGCTCTTGAACGCGCGCAGTTGCTCGACCAGGAAGCCCTCCACCTGGCCGGCGAGGTGGGGCGCCTCGGGAATCTCCGCGGGGAGCGGGCTCATACTTCCGATTCGAATCACCTTGCAATTCTTCCGTCACTACCGACGTAGACGATATCGGTGAACCTCGATCCTCGCCGCGTGCGATCGGCCAGATCAATTTCGAAGCCCCCCAGATCGACTCGCCCTGCCCCTCGCAAGACTTTCAGAATCCCAGGCCTGGAAGGTTCGAAGGACTTGCGTCGAAGGACTTCGGCCAAGAGCAATGGCGCCATGCAGCCTTCGAGCTCCGCATATGTGCGCTCCCCGGGAGCACTGCGCATCGCCGCAAGAAACGTCGCCACGACCCGTATGCTTGGATCCCGAGGCAAGGGCATCACTTGACTCATCGAGAACCCACGAGCGTGGCCACCCATTTGAAGCAGGTCAGCTTGGCTCGCTGCGGAAGATAGGCCGTAGAGTTGGAGCAGCGGCAGACCGCTGGAAGATGCTGCCGCCAATGCTTCCAACATGGCAATCGTGGTGCGACCCGAAGTCGCCAACAGTACCGCCTGCGCATTGATCTTGTAGACCTCCTGTGCTACAACGCCGGCGTCACGCCCGTCAGGTCTGACTGCAATGAGCCCGACTGCAGCCACATTCGTGACACCCAAGCCTTCCTCCAGCGCCGTCAATGCGGCGCGACCTGCATCGTCCGAGGCGTGCACGATCACGACTCGCTTCAAACCTAGCGATGCAACGTGCTGGGCAAGCCGCTCTGCCTCTGCACTTTGATTGGCGGTCAGGAAAAATGCCGTGTCGGCATTGGCTAAACGATTTTCGATATCGCCGCCGTATGGGGCCACCACCGTCATGCTCGTGGAGGTCGCCCATTCGAGCATGGCTGTGTTGACCTTCGGACCCATGGCACCGAGCATTGCAACGGCGCCGTCCTTTTCAACCAGCTCGCGAGCCAACCGCACCGCTAGCGATGAGTCGCCCTGGTCGTCTCGCGTGATGAGCCGTACCTGGCTTCCTCGAATCCCGCCGTGCGCATTCACATACTCGGTGCAGGCCTGACGACCGCGTAGCAAGTCCTTGGCAAGCAGGGCCGAAGGCCCCGTCAGCGACAGCGTTTCGCCGATGACAATCTCGTCAGCGCGCGCAGATTGCCACAGGAGCAGCAAGAAGGCGCTCCGCGCAATCGCAAGTGAAATGCGTCGACGCAACCTGCTCCTTCGGCGCATGGGCCAATTCAAGGCGCGCTGACTGGCAACGGAGTCACTCATCAAAGATGCTCCATGGTGATGAATTCGGTCGTCAAGCCTGGCCCGCGTCCGTGCATGATCGATTCATCGAGGTGCAACGCCCACTCCTCGACGCGACGAAAGCTCGCTGGCCGACCCCGCCTTCAGATAACGATCCATCGTCAGGCCTTCGGTGTCGATCCCGGTAGCTCGTCCGGACATCCAATCCGCGAGCAAGCGTCCCGATCCCGCAGCCATCGTCCACCCGAGTGTCCCGTGCCCGGTCGCAAGCCAGAGATTGGGAATCGAGCTCGGCCCGACAAGCGGTGTCCCGTCCGGCGTCATGGGCCGCAGGCCCGTCCAGGATTCGGCCCGGGATACGTCGCCACCCTGCGGAAAAAGATCTGTCACGACGAACTCCAGCGTGCGACGACGCGCCGCATCGAGGCGCAGGTCGAAGCCGGAGAGCTGCGCTGTTCCACCAACGCGAATGCGGTCGCCGAGCCGGGTCACAGCGATCTTGTGCGTCTCGTCCATGATGGTGGATTCGGGCGAGAGCGCCGCGTTCGTGATCGGCACCGTGATGGAATAGCCTTTGACCGGATAGACCGGAATCCGTAACCCCAGGGGTTCGACCAGGGCGGTGGAATAGCTGCCGAGCGCCACGAGATACCGGTCCGCGATGATCGGCCCGATGTCCGTATCGATCGCCATCACGCCATGTCGATCTCCCTTGATTCGACGAATCTGGACACCGAACCTGAACCGCACGCCCTCTCGAGCGGCAAGCTTCGAGAGCTCGTTGGTGAACTTGAAGCAATCTCCCGTCTCGTCACCCGGAAGATGCAGGCCACCAACGAACTTGTGCTTCACCTCGGCGAGCGCTGGCTCATGGCGCAGGTAGCCTTCCCGATCAAGAAGCTCGAACGGGACGCCCGACTGTTGAAGGATCTCGATGTCCTTGCCGACGCCGTCCAGTTGTTCTTGCTTGCGGAACAGCTGAAGCGTGCCTCGCGTTCGCTCGTCGTACTGGATGCCGGTCTCCGCGCGCAGTTCCTTCAGGCAGTCCCGGCTGTATTCGGCCAGGCGGACCATGCGAGATTTGTTGACGCGGTAGCGCGCTTCCGTGCAATTGCGCAGCATTTGCGCGCCCCAACGCCACATCGCGAAATCGAACATGGGCTTGATCACCAGCGGGCTGTGGTGCATCAGCATCCATTTGATGGCCTTGAGGGGAACGCCGGGTCCCGCCCAGGGTGCCGAATAGCCGGGGGAAATCTCTCCCGCATTGCCAAAGCTGGTCTCGAGGGCAGGCCCCTTCTGACGGTCGATAACGGTGACTTCATGCCCTTCGCGAGCCAGATAGTACGCGGCCGTGGTGCCGATGACGCCGCTGCCGAGGATTGCGATCTTCATTGGTCGTTGGTGTAGAGGCACCTGTAGCGCGCTCCGATGCTGGTGAGAATTTCATAGGCGTTCGTGCCTGCCTGATCGGCAAGAACATTGATGTCCTGAACATCGTCCAGGACGTCGAAGAGGCTCCCTGGAATCAACCGATCGACCGGAACATCGCTGACATCGACCGTGACGGTGTCCATGGATACCCGCCCGACGATCGGCACCGCAATCCCTTCGAATCGCAACTGCGCGCGGTTGCTGCCACTGCGCAAGAAGCCGTCGGCATAGCCGACCGAGACGGTGGCGATCCTGGAAGGCCGGATCGCCCGCCATGTGTGGTTGTAGCCCACCGGTTCGCCAACGGAGACGTCCCGCCACTGGATCATCCGGGCCTGGACGCGCACCACCGGACTCATCGGATTCGGCTCCCCGACGACCGGTGCGACGCCATAGAGCGCCGCGCCAGGTCGGCAGAGTTCGAAATGGAATGCGCGACCCAGAAATATGCCGGATGAATTGGCAAGGCATCCACTCGCACCCGGCAGCAGCGCCCGGACGGACCGAAAGCGCTCGAGCTGGAGAAGGCTTGTCGGATCGGAAGCATCCTCGGCGCTTGCCAGATGACTCATGATCAGCGTCGGAAGCACGCCATCGAGCGCCCCTGTCCGTGACACCAACTGATCAAAGTCAATGCTGGAAAGACCCAGCCGCGCCATCCCGGTGTCGATCTGGATGGCCGCGGGGAGCACATGGCCAGCGATGCGCGCCTGTGCCTGCCAGCGCTCGACCTGGTGGAGGCTGTTGAGGACAGGCACCAGGCCATGGGCGATGCAGTCCGGCTCGGCGCCCGGAACCGGCCCGTGCAGCACGTGCAACCGTGCATCGATGGGCCATGCAGTGCCCAGTGCTTCGCGCAGGCACACGCCCTCGTCGACCAGCGCGACGAAGAACTCCCGGCATCCTGCACGCAGCAGGGCGCGCACCACCGCTTCGGCGCCGAGTCCGTAGGCGTTCGCCTTGACGACGGCACCACAACGGCCCGGAGCCACCTGCCACGAGAGCAGGCGCCAGTTGTCCGCCAGCGCCCGCAGGTTGACCGTGAGGATCGCCGCTGCGGAGTCGATCGCCGCGGGCACGCTACTTCCCCGGTGCATTGGCGTCGTCCCGGACGACCCCCTGGCGCGAGTACAGGACGGGGTTGCCGTCCTTCGCGACCGCCACAGCAGTCAGGGGGAGACGATCAGGACGCACGGTCGCCGCGAAAGTCGCCCCCGCATCGTCGCTGCGCAGCTCCAGTCCGTCGAGGCCGACGCCCACCACGCGCACCCCGACTTCCGCGAGCGCCGTCACCGACGACTTGCTGTGCGTGTCGACGCGCTGCCATGTGGCGCCGTCGTCCGCGCTGCGATACAGCGATCCGCGCAGCCCCGCTACCAGGAGGACGCCCTCTGGCGTCTCGAGCCCCGTCCAGAACGATCCCTTGTAGCCGGTGGCGAGGTAGCTCCAATGCTGCCCGCGGTCGTCGGAGCGCAGCACCATGCCTTTCTCCGCGGCCGCGAAGACGCGCCCGCGACCGTCGGCGAAGAGGCCATAGAGGTTGAGATCCGCCTTCTTCGCGCCTTCGGGCGGCGGCACGTCGACTGGGTGCCAGTGAGCGCCGCCGTCCTCCGTCGCCAGCACCAGCGACCAGAGGCCCACGGCGACCCCGGTGCGTGCGTCGAAGAAGTGCACTGCGAACAGCGGCCGATCCGTCTGTGCGTCCATGCGCTGCAGCGTCCAGATCTGGCCGCCGTCCTCGGTATGCAGGATCACGCCCCAGTGCCCGACAGCCCAGCCTTGGCGGGCGTTCGCGAAGGATACCGAGGTCAATGCGGAATCGACGGGTACTTGCGTCGCTTGCCGCTGCGTTTTGCCGCCATCGTCGGACAGAAGGATGACACCGTGGTCGCCCACCGCCACGAGGCGCGAGCCCGCGCGGGCAACACCGAGCATCATGGCCTGGCTGGCATAGGGGACGTGGGCAGCCGGCACCGCGATCGGAGCCGGCGTTGCGGGTTCCGTCGCGTCTGCTGCCGCAGCGATGCACGATGTCGCGGCGAGGACGATCAGGCCATTTGAGAGGATGTGATCAAGGATTCGCATGGACGCGTTCAATGGTGCTGCGGGCCGGTCGCCCGGACGGGCCCGCGCCGCGGGAAGAGCTTTTCGAGCCAGACAACGACCGCGGGCAGCGCCGTCATCGCCATGACCATGTTCACCATGAACATGAACGCGAGGAGTTTGCCCATGTCGGCCTGGAATTTGAGCTGCGAGAACGACCAGGTGGCCACGCCGATGGCCAGCGTGATTGCCGTGAAGATGGTCGCGGTCCCGACCTCCAGGATCGCGTGCTCGACGGCCTTGACCACGGGCTGACCGCTGGCCATGTGGATCAGCAACCGGTTGTAGATGTAGAAGGCGTAGTCCACGCCGATCCCGACTGCCAGCACCATGACGGGCAGCGTGGCCACCGTCAGGCCGATCTGGAGTTCCTTCATGAACCAGTAGCCGATGAACGTGCCCACGGTCAGCGGCAGGCAGCAAGCCACGACGGCGCGCAGGTCGCGGTACACGAGAAACACGAGCACGACGATGGCGGCGTAGACGTACAGCATCATCGGCACCTCGCTGCGCGCCACTTCGTCGTCGATCGCAGCCAGGATGCCCGCATTTCCCGTGGCGAGCCGGATTTTGACGCTGGGCATCGGATCGCTGTTGCGGAAGGCCTTCACCGCATCGATCACCCGGGTGATCGTGGTCGCCTTGTGATCGGTAAGGAACAGGTGCACCGCCGTCATGCTGCAGTCCTTGCGCATCATCCCGTGGATTCGAGAGATCTCTGTCGACAGCGCGGCGTAGTTGCCCGGGTCGATCGGCACCACGGCCATTTTGGGATTGCCCTCGTTATAGCCCTCGTTATAGAGGCGTAGCTGATCGGCATAAGAGGATATGGAAAGCACGCCAACGACCGGCCGCATGGCCCACACGAAGCGATCCTGGTACAGCCCGATGTTGACGTTGCCGCAGCTCTCGGGCGGGGCCTCGAAGACAACGGTCAGCCAGTCCAGGCCGGTGTCGAAGTTGGTCGAGATCGCCACCGCATCGCGGTTGAAGCGAGAGTCCTCGCGCAACTCCGGAGCTCCCGGCTGCAGTGTCCCGACGACGCGGTCGCGGCTTTGCCAAACGGCCGTAGCAAAGACGGCACCGGTCAGCGCAAGGGTGATCGCGGCATTGCGTGGCTTGGCCACGCGCGCGACGAGCAGCAGCCAGGCGGAACGCCGTTCGCGATGGATCAGCGCCTTGTCCGCGTACGCCTTGTTCACCGAGAAGAACGAGGCCGCGACGGGCAGCATGACAAGGTTGGTGACGATCTTGTACGCCACGCCTAGCGACGCGGTGATGGCCAGCTCGCGGACCATGGGGATCGGGATGAGCAGCAGCGTGACGAACGACACGAAGGCCGTCACGAGCGCGAGCGTTCCAGGGATCAGCAGTCCCGTGAAGCTGTCGCGGCAGGCGTCGAAGTTCGAGCGCCCGTGCGAGAGCTGTCGCACGATGAAGTTGATCTGCTGTACGCCGTGCGAAACCCCGATCGCGAACACGAGGAATGGCACGAGCACGCCGAGCGGGTCGAGTCCGAATCCGAGCAGGCGCAGCGTCCCGAATTGCCACACGAGCGAGGTCAACGAGCAGAGGATGGGCAGCAGCGTGAAGCGCACCGATCTGCAGTACCAATACACCGCGAGGCCGGTGAGCAGCAGCGCGATGGCGCAGAACTTCAGGACGGACTGCGCGCCTGCCGCGATATCGCCGATCTGCTTGGCGAAGCCGATGATCTGGATCTCGAAGTCGCCGTCCTCGAATTTCGCGCGGATCTGGTCTTCGAGCAGCCGGTTGTAGGCGACATAGTCGATCTTCTTTCCCTGCGCGTCGTATTCATTGAGCTCGGCCGTGATCATCGCGGCGGTCTCGTCGCGCGAGACAAGCGTCCCGACGTAGCCCCCCTGCACCGTGGCACGGCGAATGCCGGCGATCGTCTCGGGCGTGAGCTGTTCCGGCGTGATCGTGCTGTCGATGATCGGGTCGGCGCGGAAGCCTTCCTCCGTGATCTCGTTGACGAAGCTGTTGGGTGTCCAGAGGGACTGCACACCCAGACGCTCGATGTTAGGGAGGAAGGTGACCGCCTGCGTCACGTCGTAGAGCCGCTTGAGCGCGCCAGGGGTCCAGATGGTGCCTTTACGGGTCTTGACGACGATGTTCAGGCGGTTGGCGCCGAGAACGTCGTTGCGGTAGGCGTTGAAAGTCGCGATGTATTCGTGGCCGACCGGCATCTGCTTGTCGAAGCCGGCGTCCATGCGCAGCTGCGCTGCGAACCAGCCCATGGCGAGCGTGAAAACCGCGAGCACGGCGAGGATCAGTCGGCGGTGGGCGAACGCAAACGCCTCGAAGCGTTGAACGGAGCGGGCGAGCGCCGAACTGGCGGCGGGGGATGGGGACACAAAGGGCTTTCAGCGGGACGGGGAAGGCGAATCTGTTGAACCGGCGCGGGCACCGTGCCCGGGCCGCGCTCCTCTCTCGCCTAGAAGTTGCGGGCCAGCGTAATGCCCACGAAGTCACGGTCGCGGTACGGCTGGTCGTACACGGTGCTGCCGCCGAAGAACACGGTGTAGTTGAGCGAGGCCTGCCACTTCGTCGGGTTCTGCAACAGGCTCACGACGAAGTTGGCCGACTTCGCGCCCTGCATGAACAGGCCCGACGCGTTCGGCGTGCGGCCCTGAACCGCCTGGAAGTAATAGACCTCCGGCACCAACTGCCAGCCCGGAATCACGGTGCCGTCGTACACCCAGCTGTAGTCGAAGTTGTAGCCCCAGGACACCTTGGTGCCCACGGGTGTCGGCGTTCCGCTCGCGCTGTATTGCTGACCCCAGCCCCAAGCACCAGCGCTTACCGGATCGGCGCCATAGTATTGCTTCAGGTTCGGGTAGTCGATGACGACGGCTTCGGCCAGCAGCGTGGCGGTGTCCGCACCCAGTAGCTTGAGGATCGTGCCGCCGGTGTTCGGTGTGAGGCTCAACAAGCCCGTCAGATGCCATTGGAGCTTCGCTTCATCGACCCAGCATTTGCCACCTTGCGAAGCGCAGCCGTCCACGGCGGAGTTGATTGCCACGGCGTCGCGCGGCCGGTACGACAACTCGCTGCCAACGGCCCAGTCACCGACCGGGAAATTCGCGCTCAGGCCGAACAGCCTGCGGTTTTCGGCATAGGCCCAGCCTGGATCGCCACGACCGTCGGCGTTGATGCTGAAATTGGGCGCCTTGTCGTTGTAGGCCATCGCATAGGCGCCGAGATTCAGTTGAGTGCCCTCGGGCTCGTATTTCAGTGCGACGCCCCATTGACCGCTGTTCTTGGCCTTCACGTCGGTCAGTCCGCTGGCATCGTGCCCCAGTCCCAGGCCATTCGCGTCCGACCAGTAGCTGCCGGTCGGCGGCAGGTAGTCCTCGTTCCACTTCGCCTGCACATAGCCCTCGATGTTCAGTCCGTGGCCCAAGCCCGAGGCGATGCTGACGATGGGTGCGGGCAGAAACACCTCCTTGAGCTGGGTTCCCGGCTGCGACAGCCGCATGACGTCGATGGCGTTGGTGCTGTTGATGCCGCCCGGCAGGAACAGGCTTTCGCCCCAGCTGACGACCTGATTGCCGACCCGAACCCGGGCCGTTTCGTCGCCGACCTGGAAGGATTTGCTGAGCCAGAAGTCGAGCAGGCGCGCCTTGAATCGAAGGTCCTTGCGCACGTCGTCGGCCTGGCCACCAGTCAGTGTGGGCGGCGAGGTCGCGCTGAGATCTCCTGTCGTATCGGTCGCAGAAAAGTCTCGAAGCCAGTTGACGCGGCCGAGGAAAGTGAAGTCGTCCGGCATCTTGAGCAGAAGCTCGTGGCTGCCCTTGATATAGGTCGTGAATGCGTCACCCTTGGCGTAGTTCAGGTCGCCCTGGTCGCCGAGCGCCGACGTCGGGGCCAGGCAGCCCGCCGGCGCGTTCGGGCCGGTGGCGCCGGTCACGATGAGGGTGCAGTCGGGGCTTTTCGTGCGAATGCCCGTGCCCACGGTGACTGTCGAATCGAAGTTGCCGCGCACGTCGCCGAACTCGAAGGTTCCCGCCCGCGACAGGCCGGCGACGAGCATGGCACAGGCGGCGGCGACGGTGCGCACCGGAAGGGAATCGGCTCTGATCATCCTGGATCTCCTTTAAATGGGGTCGACGTTCGATCAGCGCTCGCTGATGGCGCGCAGGTTGTCAGCGGTGTAGAAGTCGGCCTTGAAGCGCGGCCCGGTGGGCTCGGTGACCCAGCGGATGTCCTTGCCGACGCCGGTCGTGCCGGTGTCCACCACGTACCGACCCTCGGCGACGTTGTTCTGCACCATAGCCATCACGTCACAGGTGCCGGTTTCGTACACGGGGATGAGGAAGCCCTCGCGCATCTTGGCGAGCTTGCCCTGGCCGTCGAAGTCGTCCATCAGCACCGGCGCCCAACTGTCCTCATCGAGGTAGATCGTGCGCTTCGGGGCGGTATGACGCATGCCGGATTTCACCGTCGCCTCGATCACCCAGACCCGGTGCAGCTCGTAGCGACGATGGTTCTCGGCGACGAAGTTGGGCTGTGCGAAGTCCTCGAACTTGGCGCTGAAGTCGTAGGCACCGAAGTCGTTGTAAGGGACGTAGATCTCCTTCTTGCCGACGAGCTTCCAGTCGAAGCGATCCAGCGCTCCGTTGAACACGTTGGGCTCGTCAAGCGTGTACTGGTTCTCCATGCCGATCTGCGGCGCGTCGTGCGAGTAGGTGGGCATGCGCCGCACCCGGCGCTGTCCTGGGAAGTAGTAGAACGTCTCGTTCTCGGCCTGGTTCAGGTACTGCGTGATCGCGAGCGCCTGCCCGGCAAGCGCGGCGGGCGACTCATAGCCGAAATAGACGTAGAACTCCACCGGCGGGTACGACGACAGCGCGTGCGAGCCTTTCGCACCTGACGGGATGAAGAGCGTCTGCTCCGAGTCCGCGCGGATCCATTCCGTGCTGCCGCGGCGCGGCGACACGGCGGTGATCGTCCCCTTGTAGTCGATGCCGACGCCGCGATAGCGCATCTTGGAGTTCCACATCGCTTCGATGCCGTTGGTCGGAATCGGGAACGGATAGCCTGGCACGGTCGCTTCCTTCAGGCTCCACCCATTGGCGTCGAGCTTCGCCGTACTCACGTTCTTGCGCGTATTGGCTGCGACAAAGTCGGGAACGCCGCACGTTCGATGCGACGGATAGACATCCATCCGATAGTCCTTGACCTGCTTGAGCACGGCCAGCTGGCCCGCGGACAGCTTGCCGGCGTATTTGTCGGCGCTCGCTGCGTCGATCACGAACAACGGCTTTTCGTCCTTGTGCTTCCAGTAGGACGACCGCAGCTTCCCCCACTCCCATCCCGACAGCGGCGGCTCGGCGCCCTGCCATGCCGGAATCGTGCCGTCCTTGTTGCCTTCCTTTTCTGCACCAGACGGCGTCAGCCCATCGAGTTGGCTCGCATCGGCGGCCAATGCATGCTGCTCGACGCCGAACAAGGCAGCAACCAGCACAGCGACGGTGGCGCTTCGCTTGATCGAAATGGAATTCAAGTGGGTCTTCGACATGTCATCTCCATTGATGCAGACCACTGGCGCGTTCGCATGGTCAAAAAGAGCTTCTCGAATTGATCGCCCGAAGCCTGTTCGAGGCGATCGTGGGAAGCGGACATCAAAAGTCTAGGTGGGCTGCCCGTGTATCGATATCCGAGATTGGCATGTCGTGCAGCTGCTGAACCCAGACTGTCCGACGGCAACGCATCCCAAGAGACATCGAGGCTGGCGAGTCGGCCAGACCGGTGCATCGACGCCCGGATCTGGTGCTCTTCAGCTCAGACCTGGTGCCGGCTCGCAGGCCGTCGGACATCCCGGCCGTTGCGAGCTGGCAGAAGTTTCGATTCAGTCGACACCCATACCCATGCACAAATACTTCAAATGCATGTATTCGTCGATACCGTGTCGCGAGCCTTCGCGCCCGTAGCCCGATTGCTTCACGCCGCCGAACGGAGCGACCGCCGTGCTGATGATCCCGCTGTTGATGCCGACCATGCCGTATTCGAGCCGCCCCGCAACGCGCCACGCGCGCCCGATGTCGCGCGAGTAGAAGTAGGCGGCCAGCCCGTACTCCGTATCGTTGGCCAGGCGCACGGCCTCCTCTTCCGTCTTGAAGCGGAAGACAGGCGCCACGGGGCCGAATGCCTCATCGTTCGCGATCTCCATGTCGACAGTCGCCTCGGCGATGAGCGTGGGCTCGAAGAACGTGCCACCGCGCGAATGGCGGCGCCCGCCGACAACGACACGACCGCCCTTTCGCTGCGCATCCGCCACGAATCGCTCGACCTTCTGCAAGGCCTTCTCGTCGATCAGGGGCCCTTGCGTGACACCAGCCTCCATGCCGTTGCCTACCTGCAGCTCCTGCACTGCCACAGCCATCTTTTGGAGGAAGCGGTCGTAGACCGACTCGTGCACGAGGATACGGTTCGTGCAGACGCAAGTCTGGCCCGTATTTCGATATTTCGACGCGATCGCGCCAGCGACGGCTGCATCGAGATCTGCGTCTTCGAACACGATGAACGGTGCGTTTCCGCCCAGTTCGAGCGAGAGCTTCTTGAGCGTGGGAGCGCATTGCGCGGCGAGCGTTCGGCCGATCTCGGTCGAACCGGTGAACGACAGCTTGCGCACCGCCGGGTGGCTGGACAATTCGCCACCGATCGCTGCAGCGCTGCCCGTGACGACATTGAAGACGCCCCGCGGGATGCCTGCCAGCTCGGCCAGTCGCGCCAGCGCAAGAGCCGACAGCGGCGTCTGCGACGCGGGCTTGACGACGATCGTGCATCCCGCGGCCAATGCCGGCGCTGCCTTGCGCGTGATCATGGCGGATGGAAAGTTCCAGGGCGTGATGGCGGCACACACGCCCACGGCCTCTTTCACTGCCAGCAGCTGCTTGCCGCTCCAGGGCGATGGAATGACCTCGCCATTGGTGCGTCGACCCTCTTCCGCGAACCAGTCGATGTAGGAAGCCGCGTAGACGATCTCTCCGCGCGATTCCGCCAATGGCTTGCCTTGTTCGAGCGTCATCAGCGTCGCCAGCTCCTCCTGGTACGACAGCATGAGCTCGCCCCAGCGCCGCAGCACCCTGGATCGCTCGTCGGCGGTGAGACTGCGCCACGGGTCGAACGCTCGCGATGCCGCTTCGACAGCCTGGCGAGTCTCCTCCCGCCCCAGGGCGGGCACCCGGCCCACCAACTCGCCTGTCGCAGGATTGGTGACTGCAATGGTAAGACCGTCCGAAGCGGCGATCCATTGACCGTCGACATAACAGTTCGACATGAGAAGCGAGGCCTTGGCCGACATGGAATTTCCCTCTTGAATCAATTTGAGATGCGCAGGGGCGCTGGTCCGCGGTGGCGGATTGCCAGACCCAACCCTTCCGGTCGATCAGTTGAGCTGGGTGACGAACTTGGTCACCAGGTAGCTGTCGAAGGTCTCCGTGCCCCCTTCGCTGCCAGATCCACTGTCCTTGATGCCGCCGAACGGGATCTCCGCCGGCCCCATGCCGAAGTGATTGATGTTGACCATGCCCGCCTCCAATCGCGTCGCGATCGCGTGCGCTCGTTCATTGGAGCGCGTGAAGGCGTACGACGCCAGGCCAAAGGGCAAGCTGTTGGCGATGCGAATCGCGTCGTCGAGTTCGTCGAACGGCACGATGCCGGCAATGGGTCCGAACGGCTCGTCATTCATGAGCCGGCCGGTCCGAGCGGGATTCAGCACGACGGTCGGGGCAAAGAAACTGCCTTGGTCTCCCAGGCGGACGCCGCCGGTTGCGATCTCGCCCCCGGTGGCCTTCACGTCCGCCGCGAAGGCCAGCATCTCGTCGAGACGGCGCCTGCTGGCGACGGGCCCCATGGTGACGCCGGCTTCAGATCCCGGGCCCACCCGGATTTCTCCGACGCGTTCGAGAAAGCGAAGGACGAAGCGGTCGTAGACGGCGCGTTGCACCAGGAACCGCGTCGGCGAGACGCAGACCTGGCCTGCATTTCGAAATTTGTAGGGCGCCAGCAGGTCGGCCGCACGCTCCACATCCGCGTCGTCGCAGACGATGACCGGAGCATGGCCGCCCAGTTCCATCGTCGTGCGTTTCATGTGCTGCCCCGCGAGCGCCGCAAGCCGCTTGCCAACCGGAACGGAACCGGTGAACGAAACCATGCGAACGATGGGTGACTCGATGAGGTGGCGCGAGATCATCTCCGCGCTTCCCCACAGGACATTCAGGCAACCGGGCGGCAAACCCGCATCGTGGAACAGGCGCGCCAAAGCGACCATGGCGCTCGGCGCCTCCGATGGCCCTTTGAGTATGACGGTGCAGCCACTGGCCAGGGCCGCGACAACCTTGCGGATCGCCTGGCTGAACGGGAAGTTCCACGGCGAGAATGCGGCGCACACGCCGATGGGCTCGCGCAGCACGAATTGACGCACCAGCGGCGAACGCGCCGGCACGACGCGGCCGTAGATTCGACGCCCTTCTTCGGCGTGCCATTCGACATGTTCGGCGCTAGCAGCGACTTCGGCCACGGCCTCCGCCAGCGGCTTGCCCTGATCGAGCGTGATGTCGCGGCCGATCTGTTCCGCACGCTCTCGCGTCAGGCTGGCAACATGCCGCAGGATGTCCGAGCGCTTGAGCGGCGACACGTCGCGCCAGGTCCCGAATGCCCGTTCCGCGGCAGCGAGCGCCCGATCGATGTCGTCTCGCGTGCACCGCGGCAAGGTGCCGAGGACGGTTCCGTCCGCAGGGTTGACGACGGGATCACGCTGGCCGTCATCGGCAGCGACGAACTCGCCGTCGATGTACATACTCAATGGGGCATATGCCAAGGTCATTCTTTCGTCTCCGCAGGCTGTCGAGGACCCGCCGGAAGCAGCAGCGAGTTCTCTTGTTTGACCAGTAGATGCCGGATGCGTCCGCGAAATATCTTGAATTCCGGATCCGCAAGCAGTTCGTCCCGCCGGCGCGACCGCTCCTGCATCGAGTCGAAGGGCCAGAGGTAGATCAACTGGTTCAGCTCACCCACGTCACGCGTGAAATACCCCAGCATCTTTCCCAGGATGCGCTCCTGCACGGCGCGGCCAGCCTCTTCATAGACCCGGACGTACTCCACCGTTCCGCCCGGAACGAGCGTGTAGATTCGTTGTTCCACCAGCATGTTCATGCGGCCTCCAGCTGTTGTGTGAGTGCGTGCGGCGGCACGAACGAACGCAGCGCGTCCATGACGTCCGGCAGGTCTTGAGGCGTGGTCTGCGCCGCGATGTAGCGATCGGGCCGCAGGACGACAATGGAGCAGGGATGCGCGGCGATCCAGTCGGCAAACTGGTTGTCGATGTCTTCGACGCATTCGGTTCCTTGCGAAGACGGCCGTTGCAGGTCCGGCCTGGAACCGCTCCGCGCCCGGTTGATGCGCACGAACTTCGCGCCGAGCACCTGCCAGAACCGGCGGCCCTCGTCGCTCATGCCGCTCTGCGGGTCGATTTCCCAGCCGATCACGGCGAACCAAGAGCCCAGGACATCATCGAGCTTTCGACGCTCGCCGGCGGCATCCTCGACGTCCGGCTGGATCAGCATCCGGCCGACCGCATCAGCCGCTTGACCGGGGACGACCACGCCCTGTTGGTAGCGCGGCATCGGCTTGAAGCGCATCTGCAGGACATAGTCCCGGAGCCCGGGAGTCACGCGAATCGCCGAGAAGAAGGCATCGCGCAGCCACGCCTTGAAGCGGTTGGTGGGCATCAGCATCGCGCCGAAGGCATCCGCCAGGTCGATCATGGCCTTGGAGTGACGATGCCGTTCCTGTTCATAGGTCGCGAGCACGGAAGGCGCGAGCTGGCCTCGTACGATTCCCGCAAGCTTCCAGGCGAGATTGCCCGCATCCCGCAGGCCGGCGTTCAGCCCCTGGCCGATCCACGGCGGTGACAGATGAGCCGCATCGCCGATCAGCGCGACTCGCCCGGAGACGAAGCGCTGGGCAACTCGCGAATGATGCGTATACGTCCGCGCACGAACGATCTCCACCAGGCTCGGGTCCGGCACATAGGGCGCCAGAAGGCGCCGCACAGACTCGGGTTCGGCGATCGCCGCCGCATCTTCGTGCGGGAAGACGAGAAACTCCCAGCGCCGGAACCCATAGGGCAGGTAGATGCAGACGTTCGGACGCCGCGGATCGCAATTGAGCGCGGTGTAGGGCGCATCCACGTCGGCGTTCTTGACATCGACCACGACCCACTTCATGGAGTGGGTCTTGCCGACCAGCTTGACGCCGAGCAGTTCGCGCACCGGACTGCGGCCGCCATCTGCTGCGACGCAATAATCGCAGTTCAAGGTGTAGCTTTCTCCGTTGGCATCCCGAACCTGCAGCGTGACGCCCGCTGCATCCTGGGCCAGTCCGACCACTTCTTCGCCCAGTCGCAGGTCGACGCCGGGATAGCGGGAAAGGCTTTCCCGCAGCGTCTTTTCCGCCAGGTGCTGCATGAAGATGTTGCGTCTCCACCAGCCGAATTCGCGTGTCGCCGGCCGGATGTGGGCAAAGCACTTGCCATCGGCGCGAAACATCCGCATGGGAACGTTCTGGATCATGTCGCGCACCAGGCGATCCGCCAGACCGACCGTCTGGAACAACCTGAGCGCCTCGTCATCCATGCCGACCGCTCGCGGATACTCGAGGATCTGCGCTTCACGTTCGATCACGATCGACTCGATGCCGTAGTGGCCCAGCAGATTCGCCGTGGCAATGCCGTTCGGCCCGCCTCCGACGATGACCACAGGGACACGCGACGGCCGACGCTCAGGCATTGCGGCGTCCCGAAGCCCAGTCCGTCAAGGATGCACCCTGCAGGAATCGGTACAAGGACGTCTTGAATCCATCCAGGTTGTCGTCGTGGACGTAGTGACCCGCATTGCAGATGTCCTCGCACTGCAGGTGGCCGTTGCGGCGGCTCATCTCGGCGGCGGTGTCGGCAGACAGGAAGTCGGAACGCGCGCCGCGCAGCACGAGCGTCGGTGTCGAGACAGCCTCGACGTGCGGCCAAAGGTCGACCAGCTGGGCCGGCGTGGCGTTGAGGCGCGCCTCGGCAATCCCCTGTGCATCGTGCCGCCACACGACGCCACCGGCGTCCGTCGCCTTCATCGAATGCAGGACGCGCGCCTGCAAAGCACTCTCCGACACGTCAGGGCGCTGCGCGCGCCAGAATGCGGTGGCTTCGAACCAGGAGTCGAAGTGGGTGGGCGTTCCTAGCAACTCACGTCGAATTCGATCCGCGCCGGCCGAATTCGCTGACGAACCCGGCCCGATGTCCTCGATCACGAGTCCGGAGAGCCGGTCAGGGTGACGAGCGGCGTAGACGAAGGCCGTTGCGCCGCCCATCGAGTGCCCCAGCAGGACGAACTTCTCGAGCTTGAGTTTACCGACGAGGACTTCCAGGTCACGAACGTACGCGTCCGTGTAGTACCGCCTGGCGGGGTCCCAATCGCTCTGCCCCCGGCCGCGCTGGTCGAGCGCGACGACACGAAAGCGATCAACCAAGGGTTGAGCAACAGGCTCCCAGGTATAGGCGAAGCTTCGCAAGCCGTGCAGTGCGACGATCGTCGGGGCATCGGGAGCACCCCATTCGACGTAGCGCAACGACAAGCCGTCGCTCTTGATCCAGCCTTCGCGAGCGGGCGCCTGCGCCGTTGCCGCGCCAGCCTTCGCCGAGAGTGCGTCAAACGAGGCCATCTTCACCCTTGATATCGATTGCCTGCAGCCCCCCGAGACGAGCGTTGAGACGGCCGCGGGTTGCAAAGGCCCAGCACAGGACGACTTCGTCGCGGTTGGGGCCGTCGGCAAACATCGCCGTCACCGTGTCGTAGTGCGAGCGCACGTACAGGGCCTCCTTGTGCGCGAGCGGGATGTCGATGACCGTGCCGGGGCCGCCACGCTTTCCGGTCGAAGGCACCCAGGACTTTCCGCCGCCGACTCCGTCACGCACCGGATTGGCCGCAGGATTGGTCAGGAGCGCATTGCCGTGCTCGTACTCTCCGTCCGCGCCAACGATGCAGGCCTTGCCATAGCTCTGGATTGCGCGGCCCGCAGCAGCCTCCTTGATCCGGCGGCCGAATTCGCGTCCCAGTTCAGGCGACGGCTCGATCCACGGCGACAGGTCCTGCACGTAGCGGCCGGCAAACGGGTTGTGGATGCATGCCGCGATGACGATCTTGCGCAACGGCTCGCCATCGGCGGGCTGGCCGGTCTCGCCGACCAGCGTATCTTCGACCTGCAGAAACCACTTGCGGATGTGGAAGGCGGAGAAGTTCGGGTTTTTTGTCATTTCCAGCAGCAGATAGGTGGAAGGAAAGGTCAATCGAAGATCGGTTCGAGGTGCACCGGATCGCTGGCGGCGCGGTGCTCGGTCATGAGTCGCTTGCCGTCCTCATCCGTCGCTGCCGTCTCGCAGAAGAATTCGAGGCGGTTGCCGTCGGGATCGGTGAAATAGACGCCGATGCCCGCCTTGTGGTCGGTGATCTTCACGATGGGCACTTCGCGTCGCAGCAGCATTCCGTACAGGCGCTGCAGCTCGACGAGGCCGCCTTCGATCTCCAGGCCGTAGTGCTGCAGTCCGATCGTACCGAGCTCGGCGGGCGACTGCGCCTTGATCAGCGCGATGTCGTGGTGCTTCAGGCCGAACGACATGAACACCCAGCGAGCCTCGTGCGCGACTTCCTGCATTCCCAGCACCTTGGCATACCAGGCACCGGAGACCACCGGATCGCGGACGTACAGCGCAACGTGGGTACGCGAGACACGCGGAATCGGAAGCGTCGCGCCAGCGGCCAGCGGTGGCACCTTGATCGTTGTCATCGTCTTCTTTCTTCAGTCGATCGATTGCGCGTGGGCACGCAGAGGAGCGGATACCGGCGTCCAGGCGATGGCGGTTATCTCGCTGAATTCGCGCCACTCCTTTTGCCAGCTGCAACCGCCATCGCGAGAGCGGAACAGATCCCCGTACTTCGTACCGGCGTAGATCAGTGCCGGGTCGGCGGCATGGCTGCCAAGTGCCCAGAAGGTCGAATTGGGCGGCGTCTCGATGTCGGTGGTCGCCCACGTATGTCCGCGGTCGGTCGAGCGGCACAGCCGTGTCTTGAAACCTGGCGTGCCATCGCCGATCGCCATCAGGAGATCACTGTCGGAGCCTGGGACAGCCATCACGGTGCGCGTGTAGTAGAGCCCGTCGAAGCGCTGCTTGGACAACTTGACGTCCCAGGTCTCCCCATCGTCGGAACTGACGTGGACCGCATTCACCGTCAGGACGATCGTGGTCTTGGGTGCGGTCGCCGTCTTCGACAGGATCGTGATGGCGTGGATGTCGGAGCTGCGGATCGCCTTGCGCGGATCATCCAGACGTTCGAAGCTTGCCCCGCCGTCTCGGCTGCGCCAGGCGCCGCCCTCCTCCACGCCGAACCAGACCTGTCGGGAATCGTCCGGATCGACACAGATGGTGAGCATGCGAGGGCGATTGACACCCTGGCAGAACTCCGGGATTTCCGGTGACAGTCGCGACCAGGTCTCGCCGCGGTCGAGCGACTTGAACAAGGCCGACCGCGAAGGCGCACCGGTCCCGGCGTACAGCACTTGCGGGTCATTCGGGTCGATCGCGATCGACCAGACCGTCATGCCTTCGATGTCGCCTCGGGCGCGACGCCAGTGGGCGCCGCCATCGTCGCTGATGCACAGGCCGCAGTCGGCGCCTGCATACGCGCGCAGCGGCTGGGTCGGATCGACGGCCAGTGCACGGACGACGCCGTCGAATTCGATGGCCTCCTCGAGGCCCAGGCGATGCCAGGTCTTGCCGTCGTCGTTGCTGCGAAGAATGCCTTGGCCGGCCGTTGCCACCATGATGGTGAAGTTCATGGAATGCTCCTTCAAAGAAAGATGCCGCGCGTCAACCCGCCGTCGCAACCGATCGACTCGCCGGTGATCGAGCCCGACCTCGGAGACGACAGGAAGGCGATGATCCAGCCCATTTCTTCGGGCTGGAGAACGCGACGTATGGGCGTCGCCTTCACGTAGTTCGCCTCCACGGCAGCCACAGTCAGCCCCTGCTTCTGGGCTTCCTTCTCGTAGAGCTCATGGATGTGCGGGGTCTCCACGACACCGGGGTGAATGGTGTTGACCGTGATGCCATCCGGGCCGAGCTGATCGGACAACGTCTTCGTCATGTGGACGATGGCGACATTGCGCATGCCCGACAACTGCTTGCTTCCACGGCCCGTCAGGCCGCCGATGTTGATGATCCGGCCATAGCCGTGGCGACGCATTTGGGGTGCCGCCGCCTTGGCGCAGCGGAGATAGCCAACGACCTTGATGTCGATGTCCTGCAGCAGGCCCTGCGGATCCGCATCAGCCAGCTCGGAGCGAACAAGGCCTCCCGGATGGGCAGCGCCGTTGACCAGGATGTCGAGGCGACCGAAGGTCGACACCGTCTTCTCGATGGCCGCGTTGACGGAATCCATGTCCGTCGTGTCGACCACGACCGGCAGAATGCGTCCAGCGTCCGGACCGAGCTGCTGGCGCAGGTCGGCGGCGGCCGCTTCCAGAAGCGGCATGCGGCGCGCCGCGATTGCCACATCAACGCCCTCGCGTGCGAGCTCCAGAGCCGCGGCCTTGCCGATGCCCATGCTGCCGCCAGTGATGAAGGCCACCATGCCCTTGAGTTGCAGATTCATATGTTCTCGATGTAAGGGAAATGTCAGGCGAGGCGCATCTCGATGAGGATCGGGCCCGAGACGTGCGTCAGCGCTGACCGCAGTGCGCTGACGAGCTGGTCGCAGGTCGAGACGGGGATGCAGGGCACGCCGTAACCCAGGGCCAGGCCGGTCCAGTTCAGCGGGGGATCGTCGAGCGAGGTCAGGCTCTGAGCCTGTGCACCAGGCGTGATGCCGGACCGGGCCAGTTCGGTCTGCAAGATGCCGTAGCGCCGATTGGACGCAATCAGCACGATCACCGGCAGTCGCTCGCGCGCCATGGTCCACAGCGCCTGGATCGTGTATTGCGCACTGCCATCGGACTGGAGCGAGAACACCCGGCGACCCGGGCACGCCACTGCGGCACCAAGCGCCACGGGCAGGCCTTGCCCGATCGCGCCGCCCGTGTTGGTCAGGATCGTGTGCCGTGCCGCCGATGCCGAAGCCGTGACGAAGGGATAGCCGCAGGTGCCGCCCTCCACGGAAACGATGGCCCCTTCGGGAAGGGCATTGGAGACGATCCGGCCCACGGCTGCAGGCGTCAGCGCGCCATCGGCCACCGCGTGCTGCGACGGCGCGACACCGGAGACGACGCGCGGCGACTGGAGCGCCTCAGCCAAACGTTCGAGCGCTTCGTCGGCCGGTTCACCCGGACGTGCGAGCACCTGCAAAGCCGTGGGTGGCGCGAGCTCGCTCGGCAAGCCTTCGTAGCCGAAGTACGCGATTGGCGCGATGGCGCCTGCCAGCACCACTGTCGAATCCGCGAGCGCTTCGATCGCAGCCTCTGGGAAGTACGGCAGGCGGTCGATGTCCGGGAGGCCGCCGCCGCGTTCGGTGCGCGCCGGGAAGGTTTCGCTGAAGAGCCGCGCACCCGTAGCAGCCGCGATGCGACCCGCGGCGATTTGCCCGCGCTCGCTCAGCGCCCGGTCTCCCAGCAGCAACACCGCGCGCCTGCCGCTCGCAAGAAGGTGTCGCGTCGCCTCCAGACGCTCTTCGTCTACACGAAGTTGCGTGGGCGTCGTCGCATGCACCGGCGTCTGCTGCGGAGCAGCAAGCTGCTGAAAATCAACGGGAACGACCAGCGTCGCCACCTGACCGGGCGCCTGCTGGGCGGCTTGCATGGCGTCTGTGGCATCGCGCTGCAGGTGCTCGGCGGATGCAACCGACCGGTACCAGCCAGACACCGGCCGCGCGAGCGACTCGATATCCGAGGTGAGCGGTGCGTCGTATTTCAAGTGCCAGCTGGCGTGATCCCCCACGATGTTGACGATGGGCGTCCGAGCGCGTCGGGCGTTGTGCAGGTTCGCCAGCCCGTTGGCCAAGCCGGGACCCAGATGCAGCAAGGTCGTGGCAGGCTTTCGGAGCATGCGCCCGTAGCCGTCAGCAGCGCCGGTACAGACACCCTCGAACAGACCCAACACCGCGCGCACGCCGACCGGTTCGTCGAGCGCGCCAACGAAGGGCATTTCCGTCGTGCCGGGATTGGCGAAACAGACGCTCGTGCCTGCAGCTGCCAGGGCGTTGAGGACTGCAGTGGCGCCGCTGAGAGAGATTTCTGTGGGAGGTGACGTGTGCATGTGATGACCCTGGGAATGAATTTATCGTAATCCCAAATTACGGCATTTGCAACACGTGCGATGTCCGAAATCGGCATCCCGTTCACGCTCGGCGATTGGCGCTCGCTGGCTGCGCAGATGGCCAAAGGCCTGCCAGTTGCGCGTGCCTGCAGCGCTCGACGACATGGCAGAGATCCGCGTCGACGCGACCCGTCGACCGCGGCAGGAATCGGGACCTCAACGGCCGCCCTCCCGGCGGCACAGTCGAGCGAACGTCAGGACGAACCGAGTGCCGCCGACTTCTTCGACCGAAGCGGCGCCTGCGCCGCTTCGGCGCCGCGACGCTTCTCGGCAGGCGACGTATCGACGGGTGCACTCGAAGGTACGGGCGTCTCCGCGACCGATCGTGCGAGCTCACGCGAGATCTGCCCGGCCGCCGACCGTAGACGCGCCCCGAGGAGCCCGGGATCGTAGACCTTGAAATCTTCTGCAGCGAAGACGACCGATACGCAACCGGCGATCTCGCCGGTGCCGTACACGATAGGGGCAGAGATGCCCGACATCTTCGAGTCGAGTTCGCCCGTCGAAATGCACAGGCCCTGGCGCTTGATTGCCTGGAGAACCTTCCAGAAGGACAGCCAATCGTTGCCGATGGCCCTGCAGTCCGCTTCGTCCTGATGCGACGCCCACAAGCGTTTGAGCCGGCTGCGGCTCATGGCCGCCAGAATGACCTTCGAGGTCGACGATCGAAACAGCGGCATGGTCGTGCCCCGGCCGAACGACACCGGCAGCCTGGTGGCCGAAGCCTCGTGCTCGAACACGTTGATGATCCGGTCGTCGTAGCAGGTGGTCAGCAGACCGGTCGCGCCGAGCGCGTCGGCGAGGCCGCTGACGATTGGCCGACCCGCGTTGAGCAGCGGGTCGGACTGGATGATGCGGTGGTCCAGCTCGATGATGCGCGGGCCCAGCATGAAGAGTCCGCCATCGCTCACCAACAGCCCCGCGTGCGCGAGTTCGCGCGTATAGCGATAGCACGTCGTCCGCGTGAGGCCGAGCAATTCCGCGATCTGCTCCGCGGTCATCGTCGTGTGTTCCCGCGAAAACAGGTCCAGGACGGAAAGCATGCGCGTGAGGCTGGACACAGTGGAATCGCGATGGAAAAACGGGCCTCGATCTTAGGCGAAGTCCGGCGGCCCGGGTCGAGACCCCGAGATGGGGGTAAAAACCGGCACTCATGACAGGACGAAGTTGGCAACGCGCCTGTAGATTTCGCTCATGTCTTCATCATGAATGCCGAATTACGGGAACATAGAAACCTTTCGATGCCGAAGGCCCTCGACATCGACACTCGCCGGATGCCGGCTGCGGGGAGTCCCTGAAAGGCGTCCCGGGCCGACACCGTCCAGACGCTGCGTGGGAACGAGGGCCGAACAAACAGGATGAAAAATGCGTTCGTTACGTGACATGAAGATCGGCACCCGGCTGGGGGCAGGGTTCGGCGGAGTCATTGCCTTGCTGGTTGTGCTCGCTGCCGTTGGCATCGGCCGGATAGACGCGATCAAGACAGACACCGATCTCATACTTCATGACCGATACGTCAAGGTGTCCTTGACGCATGTGATCGAGAACGCCGTGAACCTCCAGGCGCGCGAGCTGAGGACGGCACTCATCACGACGGACGTGGAGATGGTCAAGAGCGAACTGGTGACCGTGAACGACGCCGACGTCCAGATCGCCGGCGCGCTGGACAAGCTCCAGGCAACGATCGACACCGCGGAAGGCAAGGCGGCGTTGGCAGCTCTCGTGCACGCCCGCGCGACCTACATGCAGAACAAGGCGGAGATCGTCAAGTTGGTGGCCGCGCAGAGCCTCGACGAGGGCGGCGTCTACCTGGTCAAGAGCATGATGCCCGCACAGACCGCCTACATGACCGCATTGACGAACCTGGCGAAATCGCAGGTCGCTCAGATGGAGTCCTTCGGCGAGGAGGCCACCGACGTGGCCTCGAGTGCACGCCTGCTGATGCTGGGAATGGCGGCCGGGGCCGTGGCACTCGCCATCGGCGTCGCCATCAGCATCACGCGCTCGATCACACGCCCCATCTCGCAGGCGGTGCAGATGGCGCGCACCGTCGCCCAGGGCGACCTGACCAGCCAGGTCGAGGCACACGGCCGTGACGAGGCGGGGCAACTGCTGGACGCTCTCCGCCAGATGAACGATGGTCTTGCGGGAATCGTCCAGCAGGTGCGAAACAGCAGCGATTCCATCGCCACAGGCTCGTCGCAGATTGCGAGTGGCAACGCCGACCTGTCCCACCGCACCGAGGAACAGGCGTCCAACCTCCAGCAGACGGCTTCGGCCATGGAGCAGATCCTGGCAACCGTCAGGCAGACAGCGGATACGGCACGACTTGCCGCCTCGTTGGCCGAAGAAGCCAGCGCCGTGGCGGCCCAGGGTGGCGCCGTCGTCGACAAGGTCGTGGCCACGATGGGGCAGATCTCGGGCAGCTCGAGAAAGATTTCCGAGATCACCGGCGTCATCGACGGCATCGCATTCCAGACCAACATTCTCGCTCTCAATGCGGCGGTCGAAGCCGCCCGTGCGGGAGAGCACGGGCGAGGCTTCGGCGTCGTCGCGGCCGAAGTGCGCAGTCTCGCGCAACGTGCTGCCTCTGCGGCGCGCGAGATCCGTACCCTCATCGGGGCCAGCGCGGGCGACGTCGACACAGGGTGTGATCTCGTCAGCGACGCCGGAAAGTCGATGGACGACATCCTCTCGCGCGTGCGCCGGGTCTCTCAACTCATTGCGGAGATCGACACCGCAACACGCGAACAGGCCATCGGCATCGGCCAAGTGGGGGACTCCGTCTCGCAGCTCGATCGAGTCACGCAGCAGAATGCGGCCCTCGTCGAGGAGTCTGCTGCGGCGGCGGAGAGCCTGAGCCAGCAATCCCTGCAATTGGCCGGCATCGTGGACACGTTCCGGCTCTCATGACCGCGCACGGCTGCTACGCGAAAGAGAAGCTGCCCGACACGCACCAGCACGTTCCGATGAGGTCGAGTCCCGAAGCGCAGACGTCGACGACGATCGGCCTGTGCAACGTCAACTTCGCGTTTCGCTGCAACACGACCGCGCCGGGACACCAGGGTCACGACCCGCCGCAGCTTGGACGCGTCCTGGATGTGGCCCGCCACCCTCAGGTAGTTTGACGCGAACAATCCCGCGCCGACGAGCAGGGTGACGCAATGGCAGCCCCCGGCGCGCGTTCCCGGCCCTGCGCGAGCGGCTGCAGGTCGACGCGGATGAACGCCCGCACGAGCCGAACGCGAGCGTCTGAGCGCCGAGCGCCGAGCGCGCATGGGATCAGAAGCTCGTGCGCGCCGTCAGCTGCATGTTGCACTTGTCCCCAGCAGCCACATGTAGCTGCCGTAGCCCGACAGCGCGTAGGCCTTGTTGGCGAGGTTGCTGACGCTGAAAGTCAGCGTGGTCTTGGGCGAGTACGCGTAGGTCACCAGCGCATTCACCAGCGTGTACGCAGGCAGGTGCGTCGCGTTGCGGGTGTCGCTCTGCACCTTGCCGACGTACTTCGCGCCCACGCCCGCCAGCCATTGCGGCGTCACGCGATAGGTCGACCAGAGGTTCGCAGTCCGCTCGGGCACGCCGTATGGAACGTTGCCCGAGCGCGAGACGAGCGTGCCGTCGTCCTGTTGCTCGTTGAAGTTCTTGTAGCGTACGCGCAGCAGCGCCAGGTTGGCGGCGACGCTCCAGTCGCGCATCGGCTCGACGCTGAGCGCGAACTCGACGCCCGTCGACGACCGCTTGCCGATCTGCTCCGTGATGTCCGGGTTGGCCGGATCCTGCGAGAGCAGGTTGTCCTTCGCGATGCGGTGGGCCGCCACCGTCCACTGGCCCTGCACCTCGGGGAGCAGCCCCTTGGCGCCGATCTCCACCTGGCGCCCGCCCGTCAGTGTGAAGGTGTTGGAGCCACTCGGCAGCGACAGCGCGCCGCTCAGCGGGTCCGTGCCGGTGCTGAACTGCGAGTAAAACGACAGCATCTTGCTGGGCGACCACACCGTGCCCAGGCGTCCAGTGGTGGGCGAGTAGCGCTTGCCGAGACCCACGTCCGTGCGCAGGTTGTGGTTGTTGAAGTCGATGAAGTCGTGGCGCAGGCCCCCCACCAGCGTCCATTGCGACGTGAGGTCGAGCTTGCCCTGCCTGCAGTGGTGCGAACGGTGACCATGGCGTGATGCGTCTGAAGGGGTTCACTGCGCCTGCCAGGTAGAGGCCATGAGCCGACCGCAGAAGACGATCGCCCCCCCAGCAGCAGCGAGACGACCGCGAACAGGCGCGCGCTCGCCGAGCTGTCCCAGGTCGCGGCGCGGGCCTGGTCCCGTCTTCAGATCAGGCGTTCGGTCGACTCAGCAGGCGCTCCGCTTCTCTACAAGCAAGCTGGATGACATGCGGAAGGATCTTGAGTGATTCCTTCGTCGCAGGACGCGTGTGAGCCCATCCGAGGTAGGTGAAACCTCGTGCCATCATGAACATCGGGAGCTTCGCGAGATGGGCATCGGTGAGCTCACGGTGCAAACGATAGCCTTCGATGAGGCTCGCCTTCACGACATCGTAGTCAGCGCTATCCTGGACAAAGTAGAGCGCTGTCGCGAGTTCGAACAGGTGCCAACCGAATCCGGCATCGTCGAAATCGAGCAATCTCACTTCGCCCTGATCCGAGAGCAACAGATTCTCGGGGACGAGGTCGGCGTGAATCAGACCGTAGCAGGCACCCCCGTTGGCGCTGCTGGCGAACGTCTGGAGCTCGACCCGCACATGATCTCGCGCACGTATCAGCATCGCTCGTTCCTCGTCAGCCAGCGCCGCGAGATCCCAGAATCGGCCCCAGAATGGCTGCTCTCCGACAAGGCCCTCGAGATCCCAGTGATGACGGCGAAATCCCTTCGGGAGCGGCCAACTCATGGCGTGATTGTGCAGCGAGGCTGCAATGGCGCCGACGGCGCGATACGTGGTCTCGACGTCGGCCAGATCACTGCGCAGCCCCCCTTCGGACGTGCCGAGACCACGACCGTCGATCCATTCGAACAAGTCCACCTGGCGTGAAGTCGCCAGATCCGTGCTGCGCACCTTGACGAACAAGCGGCCACTTTGCGCCGGCACAACCGTCGGGACTTCGACACCCGCTTGCCGCAGCGCGGCCATCCATTGAAGTTCAGCGCTCAACGCTTCATCGTCGTGATAGCCCTCGCGGTGAACACGCAAAGCAAAGACACCCCCTTGCGTATCGACCACACGGAAAACCGCGTTTTCGCGCATCTTGATCAGATGCATGTGTTCGGCTTGCTTTCCCCAGGAACGCAACGCCAGTCTCGCCAGGCGATCGAGCACGACGATGGAAGGCTCGGCCTTTTCGATGTCAGTCATTTAGAGCCCAAGTCAAGCTGTGGTCCAAAGTCTGGAGCAAGAGTTCGGCATGGGACGCATCAAACACCAGCGGAGGCCGAATCTTGAGCACGTTGTCGTACTGTCCGAGTCGGCTGATGAGGACGCCTTGCTCGCGCATGCGGTTGACAACACATTTGGCGCGGTCGGGATCAGGCGTCTTCAAGGAACGGTCCTTCACCAATTCGATCGCCCAGAAGGTACCTTTCGCACGCACGTCGCCGATCGATTCGTGCTTGATCGCCAACACTTTCAGTGCCGCTGTCATGGTAGAGCTCACTTCCCGCACGCCGGCGATCAGGCCGTCGTCGTCGATCACGTCGAGCACGGCCATCGCCGCGGCACAGGCAACCGGGTTGCCAGCGAAGGTGTTGAAGTACATCACCTGCTTTCTGAATGCGTTCACGATCTCGGCGCGCGACACCACACCGGCAATGGGGTAGCCATTGCCCATCGGCTTGCCAAGCGTCGCGATGTCCGGATCGACACCGGTCATCTGGTGTCCCCACAGGTTCCCCGTGCGTCCGAATCCCGCCTGGACTTCATCGAAGATGACCAATCCGCCCGCTTCGCGCACGACTTTTGCCGCTCGCGCCAGAAATCCGGCGGGTGACTCAGGTAGCCCTTCGTTCGCGAAGACAGGGCAAACAAGCATGCCAGCGAGACCCAGTCCGTTGCGCTGGAACTCTTCGACGCGTGACCGGACTTCGTTCACATACGCGTCTTCCAATGCCATTCCCTGCAAGCCACGGAGGGGCCGATAGGTATCGGGGTAAGGGATGGACAGTACTCTGACGCTCCCGGGGCGACCGGCGGTGAACGTCGTCGAAAGCTCATCTACCGCAGCCGTATTGCCATGGTAGGTATTGTTCGAGCAGATGATGCCCTCGCGCCCGGTGAACTGGCGCGCCATCCTCAGCGCCAAATCGTTCGCCTCGCTGCCGGTGCAGGTGAAGACAGCCATCTCCTGGCCGACAAAGGTGGAGGTCAGTCTCTCCGCGTACCGCACGATATTTTCGTGCAGATAGCGCGTGTGCACGTTGAGCAGGCGCGATTGGCTCGTGATCGCCTCCACGACACGCGCATTGCAATGTCCCACCACTGCAACATTGTTGTAGGCATCGAGATAGCGCCTCCCTTGGACGTCGTAGAGCCACACGCCATCACCGCGAACCAGATGCAAGGGCTCCTCGTAGAAAAGCGGGGCACCCTTACCGAGAACGCGATAGCGGCGCTCGAGCAGCGAATCGGTCATTTTTATCCGTGAACAAGTCTTAGGGATGTCTTAGGGAGCCGTCTCGATGCACGGCCTTCGGTAGATCGCGCCAAGCTTCGAACGCGCAGGCCGGACTATCGATATTTCGGCCTGGGCTCGATGCTGTAGAGGTAGAACGCCTCGTCTCGAATCCATCCCGACGACTCGTACACGGCCTGTGCCGGCGCATTCGCTTTCGCCGTCCGGAGTTCCAATCGAACTGCGCCGGCGTCGACAGCACAACGCTCCGCAGCCACGAGCAGTGCCGTGCCCACGCCTCGACCACGCTCCTCCGACGTCACGAACAAGTCGTACAGCGTGTAAAGGGGGCCAGTGAAGACCGAGCAGAACGTCGGATAGATCTGGCAGAACCCGAGGATCGTGTCCGTCCCATCCTCTGCAACAAGAATCACTGATTCGGATCGTTCGACGCGCGCGCTGATATAGGCCGTGGCGCGCTCAAGATCGGGCGACATGCCGTAGAACTGCCGATAGGAATCGAACAATGAAGCCACGCGCTCGATGTCGCGCGGCTGCAGGCGCCTTGTAAAAACAGCCATGCCGGATTTCAGAGCGTTGCCAACCCGGCACCGAAAATGTCGAGCGCCTTGAACATGAGGGACCGCGGGATGGTCAACGAGGGCATGACACGCATGACGTTCGTATGACGACCGCACGGAATCATCAACACGCCGTGGTTCATCAGATACTCCATCAGCTTGCCCAGGCGATCACGGCTCAGCGGCTCCTTGGTGGCCTTGTCCTCCACCAGCTCGATGCCGATCATCAGGCCACGCCCCCGCACCTCGCCCACGAACGGGCTGTTGAAGCCGCGGATGCGTTCCTGGGCCTCGAGCCCCAGTTGATGGGCACGATTCAAGAGATCCAGGGCGGGATCTTGAAGGATTTCAATGTTGGCCAGCGAGACGGCAGCCGACACCGAGTTCGCTGCGAACGTATTCGGCACGGAGCCATCGGGGATCTGAGCTGCCAGATCCGATCGCATCACCAGACCGGCCATCGGTACGTCGCCGCCCATGCCCTTGCCGAACGTCAGCATGTCGGGCTTGACGCCGGAGTGCTCCACCGCCCACATCTTGCCGGTGCGTCCAGCACCTGCCTGAACCTCGTCGACAATCAGCAGCGCACCGCTGCGATCGCAGGCCTTGCGCAGCAGCTGCAGGAACTCTGGCGCAGGCGGCACGTACCCACCTTCACCCTGAACCGGTTCGACGATGACCGCCGCCACGTCATCCGCTCCCGTGTAGGGCGAGTTCAGTAGGTGGTCGACATACTCGCCGGCGATCTGTTCGGCGCTCTTGTGCGTCGTGTCGAAGGGAAATCGATAGGCATAGGGATATGGCGCATGAATCACACCGCCCATGAAGGGTGCATACCCCTTGCGGTAGCCGTTGCCGGTGGTCAGCGCGATTGACGCGTTCCACACACCGTGATAGGCACCATGGAAGGCAATGATCTGGTGTCGGCCCGTGACACGCTTCGCGAACTTGACAGCGGCCTCGAGCGCATCGCTGCCGCTCTGCGTAAAGAACGTGATGCAGTCGCCGCGCAGCCCGTCCGGCATGATCTCGGAGATCTTGGCAGCCAGTTCGGTACGTTTTGTGCTGTTGACCTCCATGGCGTGCATCAAGGTCTCAGATTGCCTGCGCATCGCCTCCACGACCTTCGGATGACAGCGTCCGACGCTGCTGACGCCGACACCGGCCGACAGATCGATGAACGTGTTGCCGTCCGGGTCCTTGAACGTGACACCCAAGGCTCGGTCCATGACCACGGGCATGCGACCGCCACCGCGAGCCATCGACTCCGTTCGTGCGGACAGGGCCAGCGCCTCGGCTGCCTTGGGCCCCGGAATGCCAGCGGTGACCATCTTGGGGGCGTCGGGGAAATTGAGGGCTTCCAGTTCAGTTTCGATCACGTTGATTCTCTTTTGCGAGGTAGTTCGAGGGTGATAAGCGCATGCGAATAGTGATCAACATGGCGCCGTTCGGGTAGCCCGAATCGGCAACTGCGATCGACGGCCGGGGCCACCGTTCCATCGCCAGGAACCCCACGGTCTCGATCTTAGATCTGGTCGCTCGGGGGATGGATCGAAAGCGGCTTGAGATCGGCGGAGACATCGGCCAATACGTCAGTCGGTATGTGCGCGCCGCGAGCGATCAACCGGCGGGCCAGCATGTGCTCGGCAGGTCGATTGACGGAGTGCGCCGCGGCCACGAGGCCACCGCGCAGGTAGAACACCGTGAGGCGGTCGCTCGCAAATTCGCCGCGCACCACCGCGTGGTCACCTGGCTCTGGAACGCCAGCCATCTGGAAGTTCAGATCGTGTTGATCGCTCCAGAACCAGGGCACGGTCGATACCGGCTCGGGTCGATCGACCAACCCCGACGCGGCGGCGCGCGCGCCATCGCTGGCAGCCTGGATGGATTCGAGCCGCGCATGCGAGGACGTGCCCCGAAAAGGACCCCCTTCCATGCTGGCAACGTCACCGGCAGCCAATACGTTCGGCACGCTGGTACGACCCAACGCGACCACCAGGATGCCGTCGCCGCAGGCGATGCCGGCTGCCTGCGCCAGTTCCATGTTCGGCACGACGCCAATCCCGATCACGACCAGGTCGCAATCCAGCACGCGCCCGTCGTCGAGCACCACCCCTTCGACGTGTCCTTCGCGGCCGGTCAAGGCCCGTACGGTGCGGCCGAGCTCCAAGGTAACGCCGCGCTGGCGATGGGCCGAGGCCACGTAGTCGGAGATGAAATGCGGAAACGCACGCGCCAGCAGCCGCGGCTGGCTCTCGACCACGCAGACCTGGGCCACGGCAGCGGCCAGCGTGCCTGCAACTTCCAGCCCGATGAATCCGCCACCCACGATGCAGGCGCTTCGGCAGGCAACCAGCGATTCCTGCACGACCAGCGCGTCGTCGAACGTACGCAACATGTGGACACCCCGCAGGTCGGTGCCAGGCACCGGAAGTGTTCTGCAGCGCGCTCCCATGGTCAGCGCAAGCCAGCCGTAGTCGAGGTGGCTTCCGTCCTCGAGACGCACACGCCGTGAAGCCAGGTCCAATGCCTCCACCCGCTTGCCGAGACGCAGGTCGATGCCTTTGCGGGCATAGAACTCCGGTGCGCGCAGGGCGAGCTGAGCCACGGCGCTCTGGCCGGCGAGCGGCTCTTGGACAGCGGCGGACGCTGATAGGGTCCATGCCGCTCGTCGCCTAGCAGGACGATGGGCGCCTCGAAGCCAAACTCGCGGGCCGCACTCGCGAGCTGAGTGCCGGCATGCGAGGCTCCGACGATGACCAAGGACGAGAAAGATGGCATCGAAACGCGCTCTCGAGATGGAGGAGTCTTGTCATCAGCTCCGAAAGACGCCAACGGCTACGGTATTGACATCCCAGGAAGAGCCATCGACGCGACCGCAGAGTGTCCGACGCGAAGGACCGGCGAACTAGCCCAAATCGGCATCGCATGACTGCGGTGAGTGCTGATCGCCTTGCGTTCGATGGCATCCGACAATCGCGTGTCCTGCAAGACCTCGCCACGCTGCTCGGGCGGTGCACTTGAGCGAGCGAGGCTTGCGGCACCTTCGATCCCAGGCATTTGAGACAGGTGCGCGTCGACCATGGTGCAGGAGGACACTGACGAGGCCAGCCGACTGGCCGTTCATGGAGAGCGAATCCGCAAGAGTGGCGTTCTCGGAAAATCGCAGCCGCTCATTCGCCTGTTCGATCTCCTTCTGGAGCGGTCGTTGGCCGATATCGCGCCGAAAGAGATCGAGATCGAGATCGCACAGATCGTGTTCGGGAAGGCGGCTGACCTCGATCTCGGTTCAGATGCGAGAGTGCGGGTGCTCATCCATCGACTTCGGAGGAAATTGCTCGACATGCCGGCGGACGACAGCGGCGAGCGCGTGGCCGTTCAACGCGGGCAATATCGCCTGGTCGTCGTTCCCGCCGACGTGGCCAAGATCGAGTCGCCCGAGGTGCCCGCGCGGGCGCCGTTGCGCCCGCGACAACGCGCCTGGAAATCGGGGGCGGGCCTGTTGGCGTTGCTGATCCTCAACGCGACGTGCTGGCTATGGCTCGCGCCACCCGCCTCACGGGATTCTCGCCTGGACAGCCTTCTGTGGAAGGGCGTATTGAACAACGGCACGTCGCCACTCGTCGTTCTCGGTGACCAGTACGTCTTCAGCGAGTTGTCGGCATCGGGTGCCGTCGCACGCGTGATCGGAGATCCCGACATCGATTCCCGCGACGACCTGGATGAGTACAAGATGCACCATCCGGACGCTGTCGATAAATACGTCGACCTGAATGCGCACCATTTGCCGGAAGGGATCGCTGAGGCCTTGATTTCAATCGATCCCATCCTGACTGGCTCGCGGCCCGGCAAGCGGAACTCGATGCAGGAAATTGCGATGTCGGGTTTCAAGAACGACATGCTCAAGAGCAATCACATCGTCTATCTCGGGTTGCTGGGAGATATGGGCGATCTTCAAGAACCGCTGTCGGATATCTCCGGATTCTCTCTCGCCGAGGCCAGGAGTGGCGTTCTCGTCGACCGGGAGAGTGGCCATCGTTATCAATCGGATTGGTCCGACCCGTCTCCCAACGGCGTCATGCGAAGCGACTACGCGTATCTCGCCAGCCTGCTGGGGCCGTCCGGCAGTCGTGTCCTCGTCATCGCAGGAACACCCGACCCTGCCTTGATGCAATCGGCACAGATCGCATCGGACGCCAATGAATTGAATCGCCTCGCATCGCGGCTGGGCAGCGTCGACGCTTTCGAGGCGTTGTACGAAGTGCGCACCTTCGGACCGTCGAATGTCTCCGCGAAACTCCTGATCGCCCGCCGGTTGAACGTTGCGCCGATGTAGCTCGACGGCCGGCGAGACGCCCCCGCAGCGTCCGCGAACGCGATCCGGGCGTCCGGGCAATAGATCCGACTGCGCCGCGCGTACAAGGTCAATGCACCCACCAGCGTCACGGTCACTCGCCATCACGCCCCGCGAATCAGGCCGTTAAGTCAACGTTTCTCCACCGTTTCACTACCGTTCGCTGCTTGCCTAATGGGATCGTCGGCTGACCATGGAGGCCGCTTACCTCAGGATTGCCGATGCGGGTTTCTGCCCCGAATCGCCGCTGAACCAGATGGGTTGGCGGGTCGAGTCAATTGGCAGAAAAGCAAGGAGACCGGTATGACGGTGCGTGACGTTTGGCAGTCGGTCGTCGCATTCTACGAACCGACCCTGGAAATACTGCAGCTGTGGGCCTGGGGGCTTCCGCTATTCGCCGTCGTGGTGGGGGCAACCCTGCTGCTGGCTGGAAGCCCGCGCGCCCGAACCCACCCGAAGTCGCTGCCGGGCATGATTTTTCCCAAGGAGATGTACCGGCACGCATCTGGCAGCGTCGATCGGTGAAACGCGATCCTGATATTGGCGCTCGGCTTCCCGCTCTATTCGATCGTCGAAATCAGCGCGATCGCTTTCGCCGAATATCTGTCTGGGATGTTGGGCTCACATTATGGATTGCACGCACCGCGGGTACACGCCACCTGGGCCATTGTCGCCATTCAATTCACCGTGTATTTCCTGAGCCTGGATTTCGCGGGTTACTGGGTGCACTACTGGTGCCACACCGTTCCCTGGATGTGGAATCTCCACAAGTCGCACCATACTGCCGAGACCCTGACGCCGTGGACCAACTTCCGGCAGCATCCGATTGAATTCTTCATCCTGAACAAGTTGCCCACGCTGTTCGCCGGCTTGATGACCGGCATCGCAATCCATGCGCTGGGAACGCCGATCGAGCCTGCAACCATGGCGGTGATTGGCCTGCAGATCTACATCACCTTCTTCCTCGTCGACTTCCTGTCGCACGTGCATGTGCCGATCTCGTACGGCTGGTTGAACAGGATCGTCCTCGCCCCCGTGATGCACAACATTCATCACAGTCTCGAAGAGCGGCATCGCGACAAGAACACGGCGGTGATCCTGACGGCGTGGGACTGGATGTTCGGCACGCTGTACCTCCCGGGGAAGCAGGAAACCTGGCGCTGGGGGCTGAACAGCGACGAGTACGGGGCAACCAATCCTCACCGGACGCTGCGCGGCTTCTACCTCGAACCGTTCGCGTCTTCCTGGCGTCTGCTCAAGCCGAACTGGCTCGCTTCGAACAGCAAGGCGGCCAGCCAGGATGCCAGTTAGGGCCATCAATCAAGACCGCACGGAGATCCCGATCCGAGTGCGCAACAACAAGAGGAAAGTTTTCGACCATGGTCAAGATCACATTCATCGAATCGAACGGTACCGAGCACGTCGTGCATGAGGAGGCGGGGCTATCCGCAATGGAAGCCGCCAGGGACAACGGTGTGCCGGAAATCGGCGGCCACTGCGGAGGACATGCGTCTTGCGGCACCTGCCACGTCTTCGTGGACGACGCGTGGCGTGAGACGGTCGGGAAGCCGGACCCCGAGATCGAACTTCCCGTTCTGGAACTGCTCGAGCGGGTACGAGAGGCCAGCAGGCTGGCCTGTCAGATCAAGCTGCGAAGCGAACTCGGCGACCTGGTGTTGCGCATGCCGCAGGGCCAGTGCTGACGCTTCGTCCGCACGCCTCCCGCAGATGCCGATTAGGGCTACATGAGTGCCCGAACCAATCTCTAAACTGCTCCGGAGCACCAGCGCCGAACAGAGGGCAACACATTGAAACCGCCAGCGATCAACGTCCCTTCAACCCGGCACCAGGCAGGCCCGCGCCCATGGTTTGCGCTCGAATCAGCCGAACAGAAGATCGCGCCCGCCTCGGCGCTATCGCTCTTCGGTTGTGCCGCTCTTCGGCGGGTGATATGCACTCTCGGCGTGGTCGCGATGGGCGTGTCGCCACTGCCTTCGTGGGCCCACCATTCGTTCGCCCTGTTCGATACGGCCAAGACGGTCACGATCAAGGGCGTGGTCAGTCGGTTCGAATTCACGAATCCGCACGTGACGATCTACGTGGAGTCTGGCGAGCCGCCCAAACGCTTCAAGGTCGAGTCGGGAAGCGTCAACGCACTGATGCGAAAAGACGGCTGGAAGCCCGATTCGATCAAGGTGGGCGACATGGTCGAAATCAAGTTCAACCCTCTGAAAACCGAGGAGCAACTTGGCGGCCTACTGGTGGAGATCAAGGATGGCAATGCCGTCCTTACGGGCGGCGGCTAGAAACTGACGCGTCTGAAACGTTGAGTCGGCATTGCCGAACCCCTCCACTTGGAGCAAACATATGAGACTGACGCCAGGCCTGCACCCCGCTCTTACCACCGTTGCGATTCTTGCAGGCATGACCGCTGTTCCGTCGTTTGCGGCAACGTTTGGCGCGGACATCAGCGGAACCTGGGAGAGAACGCCGGAGAATTGGTACGGCGACAACCCCGACGCGCCCGTCATGCCAGGCGGCAAGATCGCCTTGCGGGAGCCCTACGCCACCCAGTACCAACAGCTCAAGCAAAAGCAGGAAAAAGCCAACCAGGCGGGAACGCCGATCGGCACCACGAGCAGTCGTTGCCTTCCTGAAGGCATGCCAACGCTCATGGCTGGGCTGTTCCCACTCGAAATCCTGCAGAGCTCCAAGGACGTGGTCGTGCTGGGGGAATATCTGCAACAGGTTCGGCGCATCTGGCTCGGCGCAAAGATGCCTTCGAAGGAGCAGATCCAGCCGTCCTTCAACGGCCAGTCCGTCGGGCACTGGGAAGGTCGAACGCTTGTTGTCGAAACGCGCGGCGTACGCACCGACACCTTGTTGTACGACGTCCCTCATAGCAAGGACATGAAGCTCACCGAGAGGATCACGCTGACGGCGCCGAACTGGCTCGAAGACCAAGTGCTGATGGAAGACCCCGAAGTTCTCGTGTCGCCCTATCGCTTCACCTTCAACTACCGTAAGTCGGACTACAAGATCCAGGAGTATGTCTGCGAGAACAACGATATCGCTCTCGACAGCGAAGGCCGGGCGCACTGGAAGAAGCCTGGCCAATAGCGCGTCACGATCTCGACGAATCGACGGCCTCGGCGAGGCTGCTAGGCAATGACATGACTTGGAGTTCTCAGATGCGATGTGTCTCGGCCATCTTTTCAGGCTATGGGTTGGTGAGCATGCTAGGTGGCCTGCTGCTGTCTGGAGCCGCCTGTGCAGAGGTCCCTCCAATGCCGATGGTGACGCCGATTCCGCCGTCGGGCCAGTTGCCACTGTCGTCGGCCGATCGAAGCGGAACGGAGCATGTCGATCTCGTCAGCGCGGGCTACATCGAGCAGGAATACTACCTTTCAGGCGTCGCCCCGGCGATCACGGCCAGTGGCAAGACGCTTTTCCAGGCGCCGTACACGACGCGCATTCTCGTTCGCATGCCCGTCGATGCGGCTCGCTTCAATGGCACCGTGATCATCGAGCCGTTCAGCTGGTTCGGCGAACGCGGCGCGGGATGGATCCTGACCCGCGACTACCTGCTGCGCCGAGGCTATGCCTATGTTGGCTATACGCTCAACATGAACAAGCCGGAGAGAGATCCCAAATTCATTTCGGACACGCCAGAGGCGGAGGCTGACCAGATCAAGCAGTACGGCAGGATCGTCAACTTCGATTTCATGCGTCGATTCGACTATGCGCGCTACGCCCCGCTGGGAACCTACTACGACCCCGCCCAGTTTCGTCGCGGTGACGGCCCCGATCCGTTTGTCCCGCAGTCGCAAGGCATCGCGGCACAACTCGCACGGGTACTGAAGTCGAATTCTGAAAATGGCCCGCTGGGCGGCCTGAAGGTGCAGCGTGTCTACGTGGACAGTTGGGCGGTGACGGCCCAGGTCTGGATGGACTACCTGGATCAAGGACGACACCAGCAGTGGCGCATGCCCGACGGCAAGCCGCTGGTCGACGCCTACATGACTGGGCGGATGTCTTTTGGCGAAGTGGGTGGAGACGTCATCCGCGTCCCGCGCAAGATGCCCGATGACGTGCCCTTCGTCACCGTCTACAGCCAATCCGAAGCGATGCACGACGCCGCCGAGGCCATCGAGCTGCCTCCGGACACCGATGCACCACGCCTTCGCTACTACGAAGTTGCGGGCATGCCTCACCTGCGCCTGGCCGATCTGGGCACGCAACACACCGAACTCTTCGCCGCCGACGTCGGCAAGGGACACGATCCACGCTGCAAGACTCTGTACGATGAGCCAGCTGAACTCGTTGTCTCCGCATTGCTGGACGACATGGACCGCTGGGTTCGCGAAGGCCGGCCCATGCCCAAGGAAACGCGCCTGAAGCGCCAAGGCAAGGGCCTGGCTCGAGATCCGGTGACCGGCAACCTGATCGGCGGAGTACGACCACCGTGGATCGTCGTGCCATCCAGCCAGTACCTGACCGATCAGGAGACCGGCTGCGGCTTGATCTACGACACCAAGGTCCCGTACTCGCGCGACCTGCTGGACAGGCTGTATGGAACTTACGAAAACTATCGGCAAAAGTTCGATGGCGCGAAGAACGCCGCTGTCGAAGCAGGAATCTTGCTTCCTGAAAGTGCCTTGAATCTTCGCCCTTTGGCAAAACCCGCTGATTTCTGACGGTGTATCCATGTTGATCGATTGTGGGAGGCTTGAGCCTTGAAAGACTTTGCCATGTGGCTCTACCAGACGCCGCTGAGCGCTGCCATACGAGACTTTCCGTCATTGGTGGCTTTCATGCAGAGCGTTCACATTCTCGCGGTGGCCGGGGTCATCGGGTCGGCCCTGATGTCAGACTTGCGGCTTGCCGGGGTGCTCGCCACGGACGAGCCGGCGGATGCGGTAGCTCGTCGCTACATGCCGTGGATGTGGGGGGCCCTCGCCGTGCTGCTCCTGACGGGGCTGGTGCAGATCGTCGGCGAACCGGAGCGGACACTCACGACCGTGACCTTCTGGCTCAAGATGGCCATGCTGCTGATCGCTTTCGCGCTCACCCTGATCATGCGCAAGCCGTTGCTCGATCCGCATTTCGATATAAGGGGCGCATGGTGGGAGACGTATGTCAAGCCCGCAGCATGGTTGTCGCTCCTGCTCTGGATCGCGGTGATCGTGTGTGGGCGATGGATCGCCTATTCGACGACATGAAGGCCTTCGGCACATTCAACATTCATTCCAGGTAAAGCGCCGTGGATCTGCACTCCGTTCTCCAGTCACTCTATGACACTTCCCTGTCGACTTCGATTCGGCAGGTCGGCATCCTGTTTCCGGCCATCGAGTCCGTCCATGTGATCGCGATCACCGTCGTCGTCGGAACGATCGCCATCGTCGATCTGCGACTGATCGGCTACGCCTCCCATCGTCGCAGCGCGAATCGGCTCATCCACGAACTCCTGCCCTTCACCTGGGTGGCATTCGCAGCCGCGATCATCAGCGGTAGCCTGATGTTTGCTTCGAAGGCCGTCGACTATGCAGAGAACGGCCCGTTCCTCTGGAAGATGTGCACCCTGGTCGCTGCAGGGATCAATATGGGCATCTTCCATCTCGGCATCCATCGACGGATCGGGGAATGGGATGAGACCTTCCCGGTGCCTTTCGCCGCGCGCCTCGCAGGCTTCCTTTCGCTTGTGCTGTGGATCGCTGTCGTCTTTCTGGGCCGCTGGATCGGCTTCACCATGTGAGAAAGTCTCGTGAAGCTCTACCACGAGGTTCGAGGATGTTCACTTGCGATCGACATCGTCGCGCGTGAACTCGAGCTGCCGATGGGACTCGTCTGGGTCAACATGCGCGACAAGACGCTACCTGACGGCACGGACTACTTCACGATCAATTCGAAGGGCGCCGTCCCCGCCCTGGAATTGCCGGACGGGCAGCGACTCAGCGAAGGTGCGGTCATCATGCAGTACCTCGCCGATCTCAGGCCACAAAGCAAGCTGATTGCGCCTCATGGCACCCTGGAGCGATATCGAGTGCTCGAGTGGATGAGCTTCATCGCCGCGGATCTTCACAAAGGCCGCTTCATGCCCTTGTTCAAACCCGCAACGCCACCGGGCTATCGTGAAATCGCACGAAAGTACCTCCAGCGGCATCTGCGTTGGCTCGATGCGCAGTTGTCAGACCGGCAGTTTCTGACGGGGTCGACGTTCACGATTGCGGATGCTCACTGCTACACAATTTCGATGTGGGCCAAAGTCGTCGATGTCGACACCGCGGGCATGACACACTTGCATGCGTATCTCGCTCGCGTTGGAGGCAGGAAAAGCGTCATCGCCGCCGAGCTGGCCGCTCGGGCGCAAGGCGAGCGGGCAGCCGCGCTCCAAGCTTCAGCAATGCACCTGGAGCGCCCCTGATGCTGCGCTTCGCCGACATTCACCACGATCAGCTCCCTCGGCGCTATCCTCACCGCGCACCTGCAGGGCTTGCCGATCTCGGCTAACGTCGCATCGGCAAGCCTCGTAGAGTAGTGACATCACCCGTGAGATGCGGCATAAAAATGGTTTGCGTTGGCCCGGCCTGGATTGTTCGTCAGGCGCTGGCCCAGTACTCGTGGAGACATACAAGGCCATGGATCAATCGATTCCAGCGCGTCCGCGCGCTGACGAGGACAACGGCAGTTCCTCCACCGAGTTGCGGCACGGAGCGCTCAGCGCCGGGTTCATCACCTTGCTGGTGATTTCCGCGGCCAGCCCGCTCAGTGTGGTCGCCGGTGGATTTCCCATTGGCATCATGCTCGGCAACGGACCGGGAACGCCGGCGCTCGTCGTCATCGCCTTGCTCCTGCTGCTCATGTTCGCCGCGTGTTACACATTGATGGCCACTTGCATCACCAGCGCAGGCGGATTCTACGCGATGATCGCGCGAGGGCTGGGAGGTTCCGCCGGCGGCGCGGCGGCGATGATCGCAGTCGTCGGATACGTCACACTTCAATTTGGGCTCTACGGAATTCTGGGTGCCGTGAGTTCAGAGTCCCTGCATGCCCAGTTCGGGCTGACCGTGCCGTGGTGGATGTGCGCTTTCGTGGCGATGCTCACGGTGGCGTACTTCGGCTACCGCCAGATCGACCTCTCCGCGAGAGTCCTGGGTTGCTTCGTTGTGGCCGAGTACGTTGTCGTCCTGGTGCTTGACTGCCTCATCATCGCCAAGGGCGGTGCGTCCGGCATCAATTCCGTCTCGTTCTCTCCGAGCACGATCACCAGCGGCAACCCGGCCATCGGATTGCTCTTCTGCTTTGCCGCCTTCATCGGTTTCGAGGCCACGACAATCTACGGAGAAGAAGCCAAGGATCCCAAGCGGAGCATTCCGCGTGCTACGTATGCCGCGCTGATCCTCATCGGCTGCTTCTATTCGTTTTCCCTGTGGTGCCTGGTTCTCGGCGCAGGAACCAACCACGTCGTCGCCACCATCCAGGCACTCAGCGATCCGACGAACTTTGTGTACACGCTATCCCAGCAATATGCCGGGAACGGCTTCACCATTCTGCTGCGCGGAATGTTCATCATGAGCATCTATGCCGGCCTGGTCTCGTTCCACAACTCGACGGCGCGATACTTCTTCTCCATGGGTCGTGAGCGGCTGCTGCCGGCCAAGCTTGGGCTGACACACCCGATCTACAAGAGCCCGCACCGCGCCTCCATCTTGCAAAGCGTGCTTTGCGTCGTCGTCGTTGGCATCTTCGCGATTGCCCACGCAGACCCGGTCCTGAATCTGTTTTCTTGGTTGAGCAACCTGGCCACAGTGTGCGTGCTGATCCTGATGATCGGGACTGCCGCATCAGCCGTGGTGTACTTCCGGCGCAACCCCCACGGCCATGGCACATTGAGAACACGCGTACTTCCTGTCGCGTCCGCGCTCAGCCTGTCGGTGGTGCTGATATTGGCAGTTGCCAATTTCCACGTCCTGACGGGGGCCAGTCGCGCCATCTCAAGCGGATTGTTGCTGCTCGTTCCTGCCGGCGCGCTCGTGGGCTGGCTCGCTGCGCGTCGTCTGCGCCTGGAAAGGCCGACCACCTTCGCCAAGCTTGGACAGGACTGGAACTGAGATCGATCGACAAGGGTCCCCCGATCGACCCTTCGCGCAACATCCCCACCGAGGCGGATTCCGGCCCCCACAGCTCAAGAGCGACGACGGCCGACTGCTCGAAGCGACCGCCCTCAGCCGGGGCAGCTCGCGCCGGGAGCTCCCCGCGATGAGGCAGTCGCTCGGCCGAGCACCAGGCTAAGGGCGTTCAGCAGCGCGAAAGCGCATCTCCAGAACGAAGATCTACGTTCGCTGGAGAGTCGACGCTTCGAACCTGCGTTCTCCGAGTACAGTTCCTTTGCACTCGAGCCGTAAGATGTCCGCTCGCACAGGCTGGCGACGTCGAGCATCGGTGGACGTGCGCCTTTCCAGGACGGCGCCCCGACGTGTCCGCATGGCGGAGGAGTCGCCGGCTTCTGCTGTGCTGCCGCGTGCTATTGACTGCCACAGCGAAAAGCGAGATACCCGTCATCCAAGCACGCGATAGCGCCCGATCGATCACCGCGACATCCTCGCGAACCAAGCGCGCTTGCCGGGCCGCCGCAACCCCTCGGTGCCTGTAGCCGCGCGCTGGTTTGGAAATTACACTTCAAGAACGTCAGCAATCGTCCGAAGAGTCCATGACGGCGCGTTTGCAATGAGGGCTCGCGCTTTGCTCGCCTCATTCAACAGCTCACGCGCCAATGTCTGCACCTGACCTTCCGGACCCGTTCCCTGCGCCGTTTGCCGCAGCGGTGCATGACGACGTGCTTTACCACAGTGAACGGACGCGAATCGTCCGGCGCCATCTAGATGACGGCGTCTCTTCACTGGTGTGCAAGGAATTGCTCGGGCCCGATGCGGGCGTTCGCCTGCGGCACGAGAAGGCCATGCTGGAGCGTCTGGCCTCAGTACCGGGCATTGCACATCTCGTGAGCGTCCACGCCAGAACACGGACGATCGTGCTGGAAGACGTCTCCGGCATCCCTCTCGCCCAAGTGCTTCGCGACCAATCGCTGCCGATGCAGCGAAAGATCGAGCTGGCGCTTGCGCTTACACGCATCATCGCCGAAGTGCACCGTCACGGCGTCGTGCATCGGGATATCAACCCTGCGAATATCCTGGTTTCCGACCCTGCCTGGAGACCCACGCTGATCGATTTCAACCTGGCCAGCAGTTTCGCCGAAGAGCGCCCGACGTTCACGCACGAAAGTTCGATAACCGGCACCCTGGCGTATCTGGCGCCGGAGCAAACCGGCCGGACCAGTCGCGCGGTCGACCAGCGCTCCGATCTCTATTCGCTCGGCGCCACGTTGTACGAACTCATGACCGGTCGCCCGCCTTTCGAGGGTGTCGATCCCCTGCAACTGATCCGCGACCACTTGGCTCGTTTGCCCGTCCCGCTCTCGCAGATCGACCCCACGATTCCAGCACTGCTGTCGGACATTGTGATGAGGCTGCTGGAGAAGGAGCCCGATCGTCGCTACCAGAGCGCCGACGGCTTGGCGCACGACCTGGCGAGCCTTACCAACGGCAACCCGTATTTCGTGCTGGGTGAACGCGATTTTGCAATCCGGCTGGCAGCGCCTTCACGCCTGGTTGGCCGCGAAGCGGAGATCCTGGCGCTGCGCCAGGTTCTTGACTCATCCCTGGATTCAACCCGTCGCGGCGCGCTGGTATCTGGTGCACCCGGCGTGGGAAAAAGTGCGCTGGTGGGCGAATTGCGGCCCATGGTGACCGCGGTGGGCGGCTGGATGGTGAGCGGCAAGTTCGAGCAATATCGACGGGAAGCGACTTCGCCTGCGATTGCGCAAGCTTTGCGCGAGCTCGGACGGTTGCTGCTCGCCGAGTCGAGAGGAGACATGGATCGGCAACGCGATCACATCCTCGCCGCACTCGGGGGCAACGCCGGCCTCATCACGAAAGCCTTCCCGGAATTCCTGACGCTGCTCGGTCCCCAGCCCGATTCAGGAGAAGGCAGTCCGACGGAAGCAGAAGCGCGCCTGCTTCAGACCACGATCGACCTGCTCGGATCCGTGGCATCCTCGACGCGTCCGCTTGCTATCGTGATCGACGATGTGCAGTGGGCGGGCCCATCGGATCTGCGCATGATCGAACGGCTCATCTCGGATCCCGGCGTGCGCGGACTGCTCGTCGTGGCCACCTTCCGCGACACCGAGATTGACGCGGCGCATCCGTTGGCGCCCTTGCTCGCGCGCTGGCGGGAACTGCCGTCCCCGCCGCTTCGCATGTCGCTGCAGAACCTGCCGTCGACAGAATTTGCCAAACTGGTCGCAGGGATGCTGCGTTTGCCTGCGGTCGAAGCCGCTCGTCTCGCCGAAGCCTTGGAGACGTTGACGGGTGGCAATCCGTTCGACACGGTCGAGGTGATCAATGCGCTGCGCCGAGACGGCGTACTGCGTTGTGGCGACAACGGCTGGCAATGGGAGGCGGATGCTGTTCGTGGCTACATCGGGAACAGCACCGTTGTCGACCTCATCGCGGAGCGAATCGGCAAACTATCGCCCGAATCCTGCGAGTTGGTAGAGACCCTGGCGTGCCTGGGCAATGCAGTGGACATGGCACTGATGCAATCCGCCGTCGCCATCGGCGCCGACCGCCTCGAGATCGCACTGCGCGAGCCTCTGGAGGCGGGCCTGCTTGTGCCGACTCGCAGCGAGTGCCGCGTGGCTGCCAGCGGTGTCCGCTTTCGGCATGACCGCGTTCAACAGGCCGCTCGGGGACGCCTTGGGCCTACGCAATGCGAGGCGCTCCACTTGACGCTGGCGCGGCGCCTGCTGATCGACCCCGAATTTAAGCTACAGGCCGCTGAACAATATCTTTCGGTCGTTGGCGCACTGCGTGATCCTGCCGAGTGCCGCCAGGTCGCCGAGCTGTTCCAGGCGGCGGCAGTCCAGGCTCGACTGACGGCCAGCCACGGCGTCGCGGCGCGCTGGTTGACCGAAGCGATGGCCCTGCTCGAAAAGAGCTCTCTGGTGGATGACCCGTTGGTGACCTGCCTGGAAATCGAACTGCACTTCGTGCTCTACGCCCTGGGCAGACTGGAGGACGCTGACCGTCTATACAACGCCATCGAGACGCGCAACGACGACCCCCTGATCCTGACCGACGCTGCCTGTACGCAAATCAGCAGTCTCTGCAACCGCAACAGGCTCGAAGAGGCGATCGTCCTGGGGGTGAAGATCTTGCGACGTCTCGGCCAGCCGGTGGAGGAAGCGGATTCGAATCTCGCACCAGACTGGTCCAAACAGCTTCCAGCACTCGGGAACGATGTACTCCGTCCCGAGGCGAACGACCCACGCGTCATCGCCTGCGGCAAGATCTTCAATCGCTTGCTGCCAGCGACACTCACGATGAACAGCATGACCTGGATGGTGCGGGAGTCCCGTTCCATGTGGATCGACAGCGGACCGTGTGCAGAGCTTGTCGGCCCACTCTGCCATAGCGCGTTCGTCAGCATCTTCAACGGCGACTACCGGGGCGGCTACAACGACCTGCGCCACGTGCTCGAAGTGAGCGAAGCGCGCGGCTACCAGCTTCAGTCCTCCCAGGCTAGATTTTTGTTCGCCTTTACCGCCAGCCACTGGTTCGACCCAATTGAAGAAACCGTGGCCCACGCGCAGCGGGCCCGGTTGGAACTGCTGCAAGGTGGCGATCTGCAGAACGCCTGCTTTACCTACCTGTCGTCGACCACCACGGTGCTCGACAGCGCTCCGCTCCTCGACATCGCGCTCGATGAGATCGACGCGGCCATCGCTCTCGCCTCTCGGACAGGCAATCAGCATGTTGGAGAGTCTTGCGTCCTCCAAAGGGAGCTGGCGGTCAGGCTGCTCGGCCACCTGCCCGGCACCCCCGACCACGCTGACGCCGCTTTCGACTGCGCGACACGGATCAAGGATCAGACCCGCAACCCTCTCACCGCATTGATCCAGCATGTGACCTGCGGCCTGGGCGCCGCGCTGTTCGGAGACGAAGCAGGATTGCTGCATCACGCCAAGGAGGCATATCGGAATCTGGAGTGCACCGAAAGCTTCTACACGTTCGCACAGGCCCGACTCCTCTACGCCCTGGCGATCGCGTGGCATGCGCGCGCAACCCCGTCGGATCAACGCGCCGCGATCCTCGCCGAACTCGATGACCTCCAGCGCTGGTGGCAGCAGCGAGCCATCGACGCGCCGGCCAACTTTGGCCATCTGAATCTGCTCATCAAGGCCGAGCGGGCGTGGGCCGAGAATGACTTCGACGCAGCAGCACGCGCCTACGATGCCGCCGTGCGTGAAGTCGAGTCGCGCCAGCGTCCCTGGCACCGGGCGTTCATCACCGAGCGCGCAGGGCTCTTCCACCTGGATCAGGGCTTGCTGCACACCGGTCGGAACCTTCTTGAGGAGGCGCGGGGGCTCTACGCCAATTGGGGCGCCCAGGGCAAGGTGCGGCTGATGGAGCGCAGCCACGGTTTCCTGAGATCCCACAGGCAGCTCTGCGGGCTCTCCGGTGCGCTCGACGGCACGACCAGCGCCACCCTGTCTTCGGACGCCATCGACCTGCTGGCCGTCTTGAGAGCCTCACAGGCGCTCAGTTCGGAAACCAGCTTGGCACGTCTGACCGTCCGCGTCAGCGAGCTGCTCGGGGCGATGACCGGAGCGACATCGGTATCGGTCGCCGTCTGGAGCAGCGAGGGGCACGAATGGCGCTTGCTGACACCGGCGCTCTCTGGCCATGTGTCACCGTCCATTTCCATAGCCCAGGCGGCTGCCGCCGGGATGCTGCCGCTGAGCGCCTTTTGCTATGCCGATCGAACCCGCGAACCGCTGCTGGTGAACGACGCCGTGCGCGACGCCCGCTTCGCAGCCGACCCCTATCTCGCCGGGATGCAGCAATGCTCGCTGCTATTGGTACCGATCGACAGCCAGGGCTTGCCGCGCGCCATGGTGATACTGGAGAACCGTCTCAGTAACAGCGCATTCTCGTCCGCCCGCCTGGATGCCGTCATGCTGATCGCGGGCCAACTCGCAGTCTCTTTGGATAACGCCCTGGTGTACGCATCGCTCGAACGCAAGGTTGCAGAGCGGACTGACGCCCTCGAAGAGGCCAATCGAAGCCTTGCATTGCTGTGCGTGACGGATCCGCTGACCGGCATCTCGAATCGACGCCATTTTGCGGAGATCCTGCAAGCAGAATGGTTGCGCGCCATGCGTCCGGGTACGTCGATCGGGCTGGCGATGATTGACATAGACCAGTTCAAGCTCTACAACGACCACTATGGCCATCCGGCTGGAGACGCCTGTCTGCAGCGCGTCGCCTCCACGCTGAAAAACAGCTTGCGCATGACGGCCGACGTGGTCGCGCGCTATGGCGGCGAGGAGTTTGTGCTGGTGTTGCCGAGCACCGACCTCGCTGGTACCCATTCCGTGTGCAATCGGTTGCAGTCAGAGGTTGCGGCGCTTTGCATGCAGCATGAACTGTCGACCCACGGGGTGGTTACTACCAGCATCGGGGTCACTGCAGTCGTGCCGTCGGACGGTGACAGCCCTGAACGCCACATCGCAAGCGCTGATGCGGCTCTCTATGAAGCCAAGCGGAGCGGGCGCAATCAGGTCGTTGTCGCAACCTCTTGAGTTGGCCAGAACTAGATGCGCCTCGGCCTCCGCCCTGGTCGCGTAGCGAGTGCCGTGCACGCGCTCGTTCTTGAGGCTGTTGAAGCAGCTCTCGGTGGGCGCGTCCCAGCAATTGCCTTTGCGGCTCATCGACGCCGTCATGCCGTACTCGACCAGCTTGTCGCGCATCGCGTGGCTGGCGTCCAAGTGATGAGTGCCGATTTGGGTTATCGATCTATAGAAAAATGATCAATAGTCCGACGTAGAAGTGCGTGGTGGCTGCACGACGCGTTCGATCTCAATACGATTGAACGCATTGTAGATGCTCAAGGGAGCAAGTAACGCCCTTCGCTTGCGGCGTCGGGGAGCGACAATGAGCAGTGAATATGTTTTAGACGGCGAATACATCGGGCGAAGCGTCAATGCTGCAATGCCTCCGGATGAAGGGTGTTCCGCCACCATTCGATCCCTGTTCTTGACAGCTCTGATCAACGCCTTGCCTGACGTCGCAAGTCAAATAGACTCGGTCTTGAGGGAGTACGGCTTCTATCGAACCCAGACATCGACGCCCTACGAGCGGGTGGCGTTGAGACGATATGTCTCACTGCTCGAACATGCGGCAGAGCGGTTCGGCCGACCATTTATTGGTTTGGAGATGGGGGGCCAATTCGGCTTGGAAGAATTGGGGCCATTCCATGCATTGTTCACCGCATCTGAGAGCCTGCGCGCATCGCTCGATTCGTTTGTTTTGTTCCAGGGTCGATGGCAATCGGAAACGCTGCTCGATATCCAAGTTCATGGAAGATCGACGACGTTAAGCTACCGGATTCTCAACCCCACCGTGTGGCCTCGTCGCCAAGATGCAGAGTTCACCATGGCCGGGATCGTGCTTCTCATCAAGCAGCTTACCACTCCTATGTGGAGTCCCATCGAGGTCCGCTTTGAACACTCGATCGCTGGGCTAGAAGATCATCTGTCGCAGTTCTTCCGGGCGCCTGTCGTTGGGAACCAGGTCGCCAACCAGTTGGTCATCTGCAATGAAGATCTTGATCGACGGTTCTGTTGGGTGACCGGCTTGCGAGGCGGCCGCCTCAAGAATGTGCTGGAGACTCATTTGCTCGATCTCCTCGGCCCGGAAAGTACTTCGGCCCGGGGGGTTATTGCGACCGCTGAGGATGTTATTGCGCGTAGGATGGGCAGGGCGTCGGTGGATTGTGAATCCATTGCTGCGGAACTAAGTCTTTCGGCGCGATCCTTTCGTAGGCGCTTGTTGGAAGAAGGGGCATCGTTCCGCGGCCTTTTGCAGGAAGCGCGCCAGTCCAGAGCGATGACACTGCTGAAGTCTCCTGATCTCCCGTTGTCAGTCGTTGCCGAGCGTCTGGGTTACTCGGACACGGCCACATTCTCCAGAGCCTTTAAGGAGTGGACAACGGTCTCACCGCGACGATTCTCGAAGACCAGCAGTTAGTCTTACTGAATCGGCGCACTGCGCGGCTTCAGCCAAGGCACCATGAGTACTTCCACCGAAGTCCATGGAAGAAAAAAATCCCTTGAGAATCAATATCTTGGGATTTTTGGTTGTCCACTGATGCGCAAGAACTTCCATCGACTTTCGGTCGATGCTTGTGAGAACTTCAGCAAGAACTCCATAATTTGCCATCTTGCACTCCCGGAGTTCTTGCAGTGGCGCGCAATCTGATTCCCTCGGACGGGACCATCAAGGCTGTGAAGCCAGGCGATCAGCGCAAGCGGTTGAATGACGGCGAAGGCCTGTTCCTGCAGCTGTTCGTCAAAGGTGGTGCGCACGGCTGGCGCTTCGCCTACAGCTTGCTCGGCAAACGCAACAACGTGAGCCTCGGCACCTATCCTGACGTCAGCTTGGCGCAGGCGCGCAAGTCCGCAGATGAGGCGCGCAAGCTGGTGAGCGAAGGCCATGATCCCAGCGAGAGTCGCAAAGCCGGCAACGCCGCGAAGAAGCAAAAGCGCGAAGCCGACAAACGCGCAGACGCGGGCTTGCCTTCGGCGGACTCGTTTGAAGCCATCGCGCGCGAGTGGCACGAATTCAAGCGAGCAGGCTGGTCGACAACATACAGCGCCAAGACCACCGACATAAGGCACGCTTAAGGAAGGGCTCGCCGCGCACCATGACGGGCCGGTCGCCGTCATTCTGAAGCCGCTGGCGCTGTGCGCCATCGGCACGGCGACGCAAGACATGCGAGCCACTCGCGCGCTGTGCGGCCGCTTCGGCCTGCACCTCGTCCCCGATGAGATCGGGGTCGGCTGCCTGGTCAACCTGGGCAGCCACTTGGGCGCCCCGTTGTGGGCCGACGATCACACATCACATCCAAGCAGTGGCGTCAGAGATGTGGCCCAACAAGCAGTAGAGCCAGCTCCGCCGCGACCCCTGATGCGACTGAACTAGTCTTGCAACATGCTCGGATTGAATTAGACATTGAATACCTAGTGCCGTACCCTCCCTGGAGGACATGGAACAAGGGCCGATAGGTTGTTCGCGCGCGGCACACGGTGAGCCCTCAGGTCATGTTCGGTGACTCCCGGGAAAGGAGGAAACATGTATCTGCGTCATATCCGAGCCTTCATTGCTGTGGCCGAAGAGCTGCACTTCGGCCGAGCCGCGAAGCGCCTGCACATCGAACAGTCGCCGCTGTCACGAATCATTCGAAAGCTCGAGGCCAACTTGGGCGTGACGCTGCTGTATCGCACCTCACGCGGTGCACGCCTGACCTCGGCCGGGCAGGTGTTTCTGGAAGATGCCCGCCGCGTCGTGCTCGCCTGCGAGCAAGCGCAGTCCCACGCGCGCGCCGTGGCGTCGGGCTATCACAGTACACTGCGAATCGCACTGTCTGGACATGTCGGGCGGACACGTCTAGCCGCACTGCTTGCGCTATGCCGGCAGGAAGCGCCAGAGGTGCGCATACGGCTGACAGAGGTACCACTGACTCAGCTTGTCCAGGGCCTGAACGCCGACCTATTTGACGCGGGCTTTACGGTGGTTGACGAGGTGGACGGCGAGATGGTGGGGACGCCGCTGTGGCACGACCCATTCTTGGTGATCGTATCGGCGCGGCATCCGCTCCTGGCGTACAAGGAGGTGCCGCTGCAGGAGGTTGTAAGCTATCCTTTGGTGCTGTGTGATCCGCAGGCCTGCGAGGGGTGCCGTCAGCAGCGCGAACGCCTGTTCCGCTCGATGGAGGCGCCGCCGCTCGTGTCCGAGTACGCCAGCAGTCATTCGATAATGCTGGCACTGGTGGCTGCTGGCTATGGAGTGGGCTTTTCCAGCGCGACGCACCTGGAGGGCTGCAACCATGCCGACATGATGGCGCGTCCCCTGGCAGACCAGAATGCCTCGCTGACGACGTATCTACTGCACCCCGAAGGCGAAATCATGGAGCCAGTACGCCAGTTCATCGACCGCGCCAAGCGTGTGGGAAGCACGCAAGGCGACGATCAACACCCGGGATGACGTCGGCAGGATCGGATCGCATGATTCCTTTTTGGTCCGGAACCTGGCCCGATTTGCATCGTCGCTCGACCTCTTTAAGTCACGGCAACACACGCCAATCACTTGCCGCTGTGTACGCTACGAGAGTCGGCAGCCACGGACTGCCGAGGTCATTGCACTGACCCAGAATGCATGAGCCTTGTCTAGGAACAAAATCAGCTCACCCCGCAGACGCATTGGCGCTTCACTCCGCGTAAGTTCCCAATAAAGAATTGCCCTGGTTTTCCGGTGAAGCGTGACACGCCCTGCTAGGGATGTTCGACTCTTCCAACGATTGCGTCTGTGACAGGACTTTTCGCAGGCGCATTGTGGTGGCGGCTATCGGGCATCGCAAGGCGTCTTTGCCCCTTACGCGCGCACAGCGGCATCGCCGAGCTCAACGTTCAGCGTGAGGTCGGCCGATCCGCGCTTTATCGGATCCATGGGGCTCCCGTTGCGCCCACATAGGCCGCGCTCGGTTGCCACGTATCGATCCGACGATGGGAAGAGCGCGATGTCGAAATCGAGCGGCCTTGCTTATGGTGCTAAGACATACTACCGCCCGATCGAGGCGGCCATCCGCTGGTGCGGGCTGCTGCGTTTCGAGCAACGCATCCTGGCGGGACTAGGGCAACGTGCCTTGCCGGAGGCTGGCGAGTTTCCGCGCTGGCCGCAGTTGCGTCTGTACGCCGAGCGCATCTACGACGCGCTGACTCACGGTGAGCTACCCGGCGGCAAGGCCGGCATAGTACTGGAATCGCAACGGCCGGCGCTCGATGACCCGGCACTGACCGTGCGCCACGTTGACCTGAAAGCGTGGATGTCCCAATACTATCCTGGCGACCGGCCGGGATTCTTGTTTGACGACATCGAACGCGCGGTGCATCCGGCAGTGAGCATGGACGCGTTCAACATCCTGCTGGCCGAGCGCGAAGCGACCAAGGCGCAGTTTTCCGCACTCACCCAGGTGCATGAGGCATTGCGTGCCACGCACGATGCGCTGATGAAGGAGCATGTCACTCGCAGCGGCGGCAACGAGCCTGGACGGGAGCCAGGCCTGCGCAGCGAGACGACCTACCTCAACATCATCGGTGGCCTACTGACGCTGCTGCTGGGCGAGTCCCCATCAGGCGCGGCCTACTCGTCGTTCCGCAGCATGGATGCCGTGGTCAGCGCGCTGCTGGCACATTACGAGGGGCGGCCCGGTCTCAGCGAGCGGACACTGTGGAGCAAGCTCGCGCAGGCGCGGCGGCACCTCGAAACGTCGCGCTGATTTCAACTCCGGACTGCGCACTGCAATTGCAGTCGCGCGTTCTGCAATTGCAGTGATTTCGGCGGCCGATATCTATTGAATGCGAGGCACTTTCCGAACAGCGCCAGTGAGCGTCAAGGAGTGCCTCTCATGTCTTCGCAGATCACTGCGCCGGCCATACCGGCCGAGCATCGCATCATGCGCCGCGCTGAAGTCGAGTCCAAGACCGGCTTCAAGCGCGCCCACATCTATGCCCTGATGAAGGAAGGCAAATTCCCCAAGGCGCTGCGCCTGGGCGTGCGCGCCGTGGGCTGGGATTCGGTGGAGATCGAGCAATGGATCGCTGATCGTCTCAGCGAGCGCGCCTGACGCTTCTTTTAGCTTCATGCCATTCGACGAGGAGAAGGCCATGCAGGTGGTGTCCATTATTTCGACCAAGGGCGGCGTGGGCAAGACCACGACGGCGGCGAACCTGGGTGGCTTCGCAGCCGATGCCGGGCTGCGCGTGCTGCTGCTGGACTTGGACGTGCAGCCCACGCTGTCGAGCTACTTCACACTGGCCGTGCGCGCGCCGGCCGGAATCTACGAGATGCTGGCCTATAACGAGCAGCGCGCCGAGCAACTGACGTCGCGCACCGCGATCGAGCGGCTTGACCTGGTGCTCTCGAATGACGATCGAGGCGAGCTGAACACGCTGCTACTGCACGCGCCCGATGGCAGACTGCGGTTGCGCCACCTGCTGCCCACGCTGGCGCCGCGCTACGACCTGCTGCTGATCGACACGCAGGGCGCGCGCAGCGTGCTACTGGAAATGGCGGTGCTGGCCTCCGACCTGGCGCTGTCGCCAGTGACACCGGAAATCCTGGCCGCGCGTGAGCTGCGGCGCGGTACGCTGCAACTCATCGAGGACATCGCGCCGTACCGGCACCTCGGTATCGATCCGCCGCCGCTGCATCTGCTCATCAACCGCGTGCATCCGGTGTCGTCGAACGCACGGCTGATCCAGCAAGCGCTGCGGCAGGTGTTTCAAGGCCAGCCCGGCGTGCGCGTGCTGGACACCGACGTGCCGGCGATCGAAGCCTACCCACGTGCGGCAACCCGAGGCCTGCCTGTGCATCGGGTGGAGTACCGCCAGCCGGCGGGCCGCACGGCACCTGCCGCGTTGGAAACCATGCGCGCGCTGGCCGGCGAGCTGTTCCCGGCGTGGCAGGAGCGCTTCGCACTCGTCACCGGCCGAGGCGAAGGAAAGGCCGGCCATGGCCAGGGCAAATGACCTGGCCCGCGACAACAAGCGGCTGCAAGCGCTGATTGAGTTCGCCCTGGGTGAAGGGTGGGCGCGCACCCGCGGCGGACACCTGCTGTTCACGAAGCAAGACTGCGCGCCGATCTACACCAGCTCTCTGGCGAGCAACCACCGAGCCGACCGACTGGCGCAGGCGAATGAGGGTGTTGCATCGCCCCAGGGGATTGGCCGTGGCTGACCTGACCCCGCAGGATATGTCCGCCAAGCTGCTCGCCTCTGGCTTCGAGCGCAACGCCCCGTCGGCCACGGCCTTGACCGACCCGATTGCCGACACGCCAATGGTCGTGACGCTGGACCAGTTGCGTCCCTACGACCACGATCCGCGGGTAACGCGCAACCCAGCCTATGAAGACATCAAAGCGTCGATCCGCGAGCGCGGACTGGACGCAGCGCCCGCGATCACCCGCCGGCCTGGCGAGCCACACTACATCATCCGCAATGGCGGCAACACGCGCCTGGCGATCCTGCGTGAGCTGTGGAGCGAGACCAAGGACGAACGGTTCTTCCGCATTTCTTGCCTCTTTCGTCCATGGCCGCAGCGCGGAGAAGTGGTGATGCTGACCGGCCACCTGGCCGAGAATGAGCTGCGCGGCGGGCTGAGCTTCATCGAGCGTGCCTTGGGCGTGGAGAAGGCGCGCGAGTTCTACGAGCAGGAAAGCGGCCAGGCGATGTCGCAGAGCGAGCTGGTGCGGCGGCTCACGGCCGATGGCTTCCCGGTGCCGCAGTCGCACATCAGCCGCATGCAGGATGCCGTGCACTACATGCTGCCGGCGATCCCGAACCTCCTGTATAGGGGCCTCGGCCGACACCAGGTGGAGCGGCTCGCAGTGCTGCGCAAGGCCTGCGAGCGCACGTGGGAGCGGCGCGCCCTGGGCAACAACCTGCCGGTGGACTTCGCCACGTTGTTCCAGGACGTGCTCGCGCAGTTCGACACGCAGCCCGACAACTTCTCGCCCCAGCGGGTGCAGGACGAACTGGTCGGCCAAATGGCCGAGCTGCTGGGGGCGAACTACGACACGTTGAGCCTAGAGATCGACGATAGCGAGGGCCGGCAGCGCGCGTTGACCAGCGACCCCGCGCCGCCGCAGGCGGCACGATCCGTTGCGCCGGCCGCCCCTGCGCCCGTGCCAACACTGCCGCCATCCGCCCACTCGGTGCAGTCGTCGCCCGAGCCTGGCGCATCCGCGCCGGCCGGCTCTGGCCAGGCTGCGCAGGCCAGCCCCACCCTGGCCGGCAGCAGTTCAAGCACGCAGCAGGATGACGGGCAGCGCGAAGAGCGCCTGCAGGGCCACATCGTGTCGCGAGCCCCGACCACCGAACGCCTGCAATCCCTCCAGCGCATGGTGGCCGATCAGATGGGCGACAGTCGACCCGACTTCGAGGTCGACGCGCTGCGCGCGATCCCCGTGCAGGCGGGCGGGCTCTACCCCATCTCCGACGTCTGGTATATCGAGCCCGGCCTGGACGTGCCGGATCGTCTTCGGGTGCACATCGCGCAGTTCGCGCGCGAGATTGCCGAGGAAGCCGAAGTGGCCGGGCAGGTCGAGCCCAGCGAAGGTGGTATCGGCTTCGTCTGCGTGGCGCCTCCGGCCGTGCGCGCGTTGCCACCGTTCGCGCGTGCCGTGTTGACTCTGCTAAATGTGCTGTGCACCGCCCCCCGGCCCGCACCCGGCCTTGACGGCACCCGGCTGGCCGACGACCTGGCGGCCTTGCTGCACAGCGGCGGCGGTGCTGGTCTGCGCCTGAGCGATGCCGGGCTGGTGAAGCTGTTCCGGCTGCTGCGCCTGGCGCGGCGACTTCTGGATCTGGAGACCGGCGCGGCCTCGAGCGACCCCGGCCACGGTTCCTGAGCGCGGAAAGACCATCATGTCGTCACCGCATCCACTCAACCAGGCCGTGATCGCACAGGCGCTGCACGATCTGCGCAACGGGCAACTGCGGCACTGTAAGGCAATGGGTTTCGGCGACGAAGAACTGGACGCGCTCAAGCACCCCGAGCTCGTGAGCATGCTGGTCAACGCCACCGTGTCGTGGTGCTCGGTGTCGATCAATCGGGAGGTGCTCAAGCGGCTGCTCAGCCAGGCACATGACGTCGAGCGGGAGATTGCCACAGTCGATCGCATGCTGCGCCTGGGTGCCAGCACGGAGATGGTGAGCCGCTTCTATGGCCTGACCCATCAGGAGATTGCCCTGCGCCGCGACATCCTCGGACTGCCCAAGCGCAAGGGCCGGCATCCGGTTCTGGACGAGGCACAGGACACGGTGCTGTGGCGGCACTGGAAAGCCGGCGTCACCGAGCACGGCATCGCTCTGGACAACGAGACGGCGATGTTAGCGCTGACCACGGACCTCGCCGAGAATCTGAACCTGCCAATGTCGGTGATTTGGGCGGCGATACGCAACTGGATCGACCAGGGGCTTGTGTAGGCCATGGCGACGGGCGGCATACCGCGTCGCGACGGCCCCGTCTTGCTGTCCGCCTTGTTCGACGATGCGGTGCGGCAACTGGCACCTTCGGAACGACCTGCCGCGTCCGGTACGGCGGCGGCGCCTGCCGCGCCGACCAGCGATGGCTTCCTCTATAGCGGCAACCGTCACGAGAGCGTGCCACGTAGGTTGTTCCTCGACCGGCGCCTGACGCCCCTGGAGCGCAATGCCTGGCAGGTGTTCCGCATGCAACTCAACGACGACGGCGTGACGGCCTTCCCGACCTACGACCAGCTCCGGCCCCATCTGGCCTCGATGCCTTGTGCGGCGCAGGCCTCGCACGAAACCGTAGCGCGGGCGCTCACGCTGCTGCGGCTGACGCGCTGGCTGAGCTTGGTACGACGGCGTCGCGACGCGAAGACCGGCCGCATCCTTGGCAATCTCTACGTCTTGCACGACGAACCGCTGACGCCCTTCGAGGCGATGCAGCTCGACCCCGATTACCTGGGCCTGGTCAGCCAGGCGCTGACCCATGCCGCCAAGGCGGTGCAGATCGTCGGCATGAACACGCTCAAGGAGATCGCTGAAGACCCGATGCTCAGAGGCCGTGCGCTGCCAACACGCCTGCAGGTACTGGCACAGCGAATGGCCCGGCATGACTGGCCCGAAGAGAGTTATCCACAGGAGGCTGTGGATCATGATTCCGAAGAAAACCAAGAAGGCTTACCTCGGAATGCCGAACACCGGTCTTCGGAATCCGAAGCGGGACTGGAACCCGCGCCAGACGGCTCTCTTCGGAATCCGAACGAGGGCCGTACTGTACGTATGGATCGTATAAATCAAGTACGTACGGTACCGCGCGCAAAGGCGCTGCAGAACCTGCGTCTGCCCGAGCGCCTGCTGCGCCTGAAAGACGAGCAGCAAAGCGGCGCGCTGGTGGCCCTGCAGCAAGTGGACGATTCCCTGCGACAGGCCGTGTTGGATGAATGGGATGCACGCTGCCGCAACAGCGCAGTTCGCAACCCCGCCGGCTACCTGTTCGGCATCATCCAGAAAGCGATCCGCGGAGAGTTCAGGGCTTGGGCGGTTCAGCCCAGTCAAGAGCATCACCCTGCAGCACCGCTATCCCCAGGGGATAGCGCTTCCACACTCTCGAGCCGTGAAGTTGCGCGGCAGCACCTCGCCCAGCTGCGGGAAAGGCTGCGACAGAGGTAACTCCGGTGAAATCGTCAGTCGGAATCACGCATGCGCGATAGCTCAGCCCTTGTCGCTAGACGAATGGTCAACGGCTAGCGCGTCGATCTCCGGGGCACGGCGTCGGCCGCGTGTCATGTCGCCGGCCGGCACCGCTCTGACAATCGCTAGCCTTCATCATTTCGGCCGCGGCTAACGCCTGCTTATCCCCAGGGGATAGCTGGTACGTGCGGCCTTCCGCATCGGGCAATCCGGGCAGACATTGATTGCGGTTTGTTGACCGACGGCCTTCCAGTCAGAGGCGATGCTGGTGACTCGTCCCTTCACCGCGAGTCGCCCCATGGCCAACGAACGCACGGAACCCCTGCAACTCAATCTCGGATCGCTGCGCAGCGCGATGTCGCTGACGCTGCACACGCACCACGCTTCGCGGATCTGGCATGGACGCGCGCCGGCCGAGGCACGCCCCGGCATCATCGGCCTCAATGGCTACATCAGCGTGATGAACAAGATGAAGCGCGGCGCCGAGCAGGACGACCCCTACTCGGACTGGTGGATGCTGCGCATCGAAGACAAGCTGGTACAGACCAAGGCCAGCCTGCAGGCGTTGCGCGAACAAGTCGATCAGGCGCTGGCGGACGTGCCGCCGGCGCTGTCGCTGGGCGAGAACATGAATGTGCAGCCAGTGAAGCTGCCGCTGTTCGTCAATGCGCAACTCGGCTTCATGGCGGTGTATCTACTGGCCGACTACGATGACCTGGCGCGCAAGCTGATCCTGGCTCACCATACGGCGCTGATCGATCGCAACACGCTGGAACGCTGGCTCAACGACGGTGCGCACGCGCTACGCAGTCTGTTTTCGCTGGCGCAGCAGTACCGTTATTCCGGCGCGACGCGCGACGACTTCGCCGCGAAGAATGCGGCAGCGCGGGCGGCGCTGGAGAAGTTCGGTGAGCTGCCGCAGGACGTGCTGGAGGGTACGCACCGCTCGCGCTTTGCGCCACCGATTGCGCGGCGTTCCGGCAAGCCAGACGCGGCAGTCGATGCCGCCGCGCCGGCGCCCATCGCTGGCACAGCTGACGTGTCAGACCACGCAGACGATGAGAGCGCGAAGGCATGACAGCAACGTCATCGACCGGCCAACCGGCGCGCTTCCTGCCGCTGGAACAGGCGGACTTCCAGCGCCTGGAACACGCGGGCTACCTAAAAGGCCTTTTGCAGCCTTTTAAAGGTAAGGGGAGTCTGGAGGCCTGGGCCAGCCAGTGCACGGCGTTGCGCGATGACCTGATCGCTCTGGCGCATCGCCGCGTGTTACAGCAGGCGCACGCCTATCCCTTCAGACTTCTCGACGTGAAACTGGCCCAGCAGACGACTGGCGCAGGGACAACCTTTCTGCGCTGGCGCAACCCCGACCGATCGGCGATGGGCGTGGCGTTGTGGGAATCGCTGCTTGATCGTCCAGCGACACCGGCCTCGCTGACCAATGACCTCTACGCGATGGAGCTGCAGCGCATTGCGTTGAACATGCAGATCAGCCTCCTTCATACCCTGGGCCGGCAGGCCCAGGAGTGCGCCAGCAAGGCCGCCCAGGCCGAAGCGGTTTACCTGCGGCGCGTCCGCGGGCATGCCGAATTCCTTCCACCCACCACTCCCAAGGAGTCACCATGAGCACGCACTTCGTCGGCGAAGGCAACATCGGTTCTGCGCCAGACTACCGAGAATTTCCCAATGGCAACGACGAGCCGCGCCGGCTGCTGCGCCTGAACATCTACTTCGACAACCCGATCCCGAAGAAGGATGGCGAATACGAGGATCGCGGCGGCTTCTGGGCGCCGGTGGAGTTGTGGCACCGTGACGCCGAGCACTGGAAGGCGCTGTACCAGAAAGGCATGCGGGTGCTGGTCGAGGGCCGCACCGTGCGCGACGAGTGGGAAGACGCCGACGAGAACGAGCGCGTGACCTTCAAGGTCGAGGCCCGGCGCGTGGGCATCCTGCCGTACCGCATCGAGTCGGTGACGCTCAGCGCCAAGCCGGCTGGTGGGCAGTAGCTCGCCCGTCGATGTCTTTCCGAGGGCGGTTGTAGCAACCGTCCGACGCCCGCTATGCACCAGCGAGCCATCCCTTGGGGGTCGTTCCAGGGACGTCCACCGAGTTCCAGTCGCCCTCCCGAAAAGACGCTCCTGCCGCGCCAGCCCCTGCGGTCTGTGCGCACTGCTGCAGTGCCAGATCGCATGCCGATCACAAAGCGGTGTCTGCGCCATTCGGCTTCCTTGCTGCCGGCATCTCCCGGCCCAGCCAAGCTGACGCCTATCCGATGAACCGCACTTTCCCCAGGAGGCTTCATGCGCGTGTTCCTATGCGAGAAGCCGTCCCAGGGTAAAGACATCGCCCGTGTGCTGGGCGCCGGCCAACGCGGCAACGGCTGCTACAGCGGTGCGGGTGTCATCGTGACCTGGTGCATCGGTCACTTGGTCGAAGCGGTTCCGCCCGAAGGCTACGGCGAGCACTACAAGTGCTGGGCCATCGATCAACTGCCCATTCTTCCCGAGCGTTGGCGCGTCGAGCCGAAGGCGGCGACCGCCGCGCAATTCAAGGTCGTACAGCAGCTCGTTGCCAAGGCGAACGAACTAGTGATCGCGACCGATGCCGATCGCGAGGGCGAGATGATCGCCCGCGAGATCATCGACCTATGCGTCTACCGTGGGCCGATCCAACGGCTGTGGCTGTCGGCGCTCAACGATGCATCGATCCGCAAGGCCCTGGGGACGCTCAAACCATCCGCCGAGACGCTACCGCTGTATTTCTCCGCCCTTGCACGATCGCGCGCTGACTGGTTGATCGGGATGAACCTGAGCCGCCTGTTCACGCTGCTGGGGCGTCAGGCCGGCTACACCGGTGTTCTATCCGTCGGCCGCGTGCAGACGCCAACGTTGAAGCTGGTCGTGGATCGTGATCGGGAAATCGCGCGATTCGTCTCGGTGCCGTTCTGGGCTATCGACGTTGCACTCTTGCATGCCGGCCAATCCTTCGTCGCAAGCTGGACGCCGCCGCAGGGCAGCACTGACGACGCCGACCGCTGCCTGCAGCAGCCGGTGGCGCAGCAGACCGCCGAATGCCTGCGCGCGGCTGGCTCCGCACAGGTGCTGTCGGTGGAGACCGAGCGGGTGCGCGAAGGACCACCGCTGCCGTTCGACCTGGGCACGCTGCAGGAGGTGTGCTCCAAGCAGTTGGGTCTGGACGTGCAGGAGACGCTGGACATTGCCCAGGCGCTGTACGAGAGGCACAAGGCGACGACGTATCCGCGCTCGGATTCGGGCTACCTGCCCGAGAGCATGCTGGCCGAGGTGCCGGCTGTCCTCGACAGCCTGATCAAGACCGACCCCGGCCTGGGGGCGCTGATCGACCGCCTGGATCGCCAGCAGCGTTCGCGCGCGTGGAACGACGCCAAGGTCACGGCGCACCACGGCATCATCCCGACGCTGGAACCGGCCAACCTCTCGGCGATGGGCGACAAGGAACTGGCGGTCTACCGGCTGATCCGCGCCCACTACCTCGCACAGTTTCTGCCGCATCACGAGTTCGACCGGACGGTGACGCAGCTCGCCTGTGGCGGGCAGTCGTTGGTGGCGGTCGGCAAGCAGATCGCGGTGGCCGGATGGCGCCAAGTGCTAGCAGAACCGCAGCCCGAGGACGCGGACGGCGAGGAAGCGCAGCGCGGCCAGGTATTGCCTGCGCTGCGCATCGGCGTTGCCTGCCAGCTCGGCCAGGTCGATCTGAAGGCGTTGAAGACGCTGCCGCCCAAGCCCTATACGCAGGGCGAGCTGGTCAAAGCCATGAAGGGTGTCGCCAAGCTCGTGACCGACCCACGCTTGAAGCAGAAGCTCAAGGACACCACCGGCATCGGTACCGAGGCCACGCGCGCCAACATCATCAGCAGGCTGCTGGCCCGCAGCTATCTCTTGAAGAAAGGCCGTGCCATCCGCGCGTCGGATGCCGCCTTCACACTGATCGATGCGGTACCTGCTGCCATCGCGGATCCCGGTACCACGGCAGTCTGGGAACAGGCACTGGACATGATCGAGGCCGGCGAGATGACGCTGGACACCTTCATCACCAAGCAATCCACCTGGGTTGCCCAGCTTGTGCAGCAGTACCGCGGTGCGACGCTCGTCCTCAAGCTGCCGCCCGCTCCGATCTGCCCACAGTGCGGCGCACCGATGCGCCAACGCACTGGCAACAGCGGCGCATTCTGGTCATGCAGTCGCTATCCGGACTGCAGGGGCACGCAGCCGGTCGACGCCACGGCAGGCAAGCCCGCTGCGCCACCCCCGCGACGTCGGTCTCCCAAGGCGACCTGACGTCGAAGTTTCCCTCTGCCACGCCGGCTGACGCCGACGGCGGGGCAATCCGCCCGCGCCCCGCGGGACTCCCCAGCGCGCGTTCCCTTCTGCAACAGTGTGCGCGTTCTGCAGGCCCTTCGCGGCCCGCGGGACGAGAAGGTCATTCCTCGCAGGATCGCGCTCGCCGCGGTTCCATTGATCGAGGTGCTTCCGTCGACGGACAAGCGGTCTCCTGACGCCTTGGCCCACAAGGCTACGAGATGTCAGGAGACCGCTTGAGGTCGAAGGTATTCGGTGCCGGTGCCCGCCGGCGGAACAACGGGCTCCCTTTGTGTGTGGATGCACGCCAGAGGTTTCCGGCTCCAGCCACGAAACGGGCCGGGTGCGAATGCTGACGCAGCAATTGGCTTTGACGACGGCCTGGCCTGCTTTCAGCCCACGGGTGGTTTGATTTCGTCTCCAGCCGAAGACTTCCAGGTCGTCGGCGCCTTTGTCGCGCGCTGACGAATCGTGCGCCGCGGATCCCCGTGGTCCCTGTGCCAAACCGGACTGCGTGCGGTTCCGTTTGATCGACGACGGCGCGATGCCGCGCTTCCATCCTTTTCCCATGTGTCGCTGACGGTCGTCAGCACCATGCCCTGGCAGCCCCGGTCTTCAACGCTGCAACGCGGTTCGCCGCGTCGACCGATCCAGTCCGCTTCGCATCGACCACCGCGGACAGGCGTCTCACGACGCCGATGCCGTTCACGTTCAACCCTTCGGGAGGCATCCGCTCCCGTCAGGGCGTGGGGCTCCCGGTCTTTCAACCACCCGGAGAACCCCATGTCCCTTGCGTTCACATCGACGCCCGTGAGCGTCGAACAGGCCCGCGCCGAAGCCATCGGCTACCTGGCCCTGGCCTACACCGGCAAGCGCCTTTCCCTGCAGGTGCGCCACAGCGCGGCCGGCCACTACATCGGCACCGCCGATGCGGACGGCCCGGTCTCGCGCGAGTCTGCCAGCTACTTCCGCTCGCAGCGGGCAGCCGACCGGGCCCTGAAGACGGGTCGCTGGCAGCAGCGCCTGGACCCGTGAATCCCAACTATTCCGGAGGTATGTAATGAACCAAACTCTGCCCCAAGAAGCATTTGATCAGATCGAGCTGGAACACCAGCATTTCGTCGCCGCACCCCAAGCCTTCTTTGAGGCGTGGAAGCGCGGTGCACGCATCGCCGGCACCGAGTGGTTCGGCAACGGCACGTGCGAGGGCCTGCAGCAGGCCACCACCAAGTGGGACCTGCGGCCGAACCTGGAGATGATCAACGATGCCCTGGGCGTCCTGAGCAGCGGCCAGCGGATGTTCCTGTCCGCGATGGTGAGCTTCTACAACGCCCGGGAGGGCGGCGCGATGCTCAAGCGTTGCGGCTTCGAGGGTCTGTCCGACCTGGGAGGCCTCGATCTGGAGCGGCGCAAGGTCATCGCCGACCTCACGCTGCACTACACCGGCTGGTGAGTCTTCCCGGCACACCCACGCTTTTTCTTCCTGCACCCACGAGGGACATGCGCACGCGCTCGCGGCCATGTCCCTCCTTCTTTTGAGTGCACGCCCGCCCAACCCGAACGGCAGTTTCACTCACCGCTGAGCGGCGGGTCACTGCTTCGCGCTTTTCCACCCGCTGGGGCTCGATCCCCGGCAGGGGATCGCCTCGGCCATCCTCTGCTGGAGAAATCCCATGTCCTACCCGAGCAAGAATCCCTTCGCCCGCGGATACGACGGTCTGACCGTGCAGCGGCTGCTCGCCATCTCCTACGACGACGACTACCCGCTGGCATACCTGCCATTGCATGCCTCGCAGTCACATCTGCCGAACGTCCAGATCGAACAACATCCCTGCATCCTCTCGGACGACTTCGCGCTGATCACCGAAAGCCAAGACGTATCGGCAGAACTCGATGCCCGGTGTCACAGCCACGGCGTCGTGCGCACCGTCATCTACGCCGTCATGGCCGAAGAAGACGGCAAGCCGCTGCACGTCGGCGACACCTACTCCGAGGAGGCCGCTCGCGACATGGTGCGCCACCTGCGCTTCGAGACCGGCTTCTACAGCCGGCGCTGGGAGATCAGCAGCGCGCATCTCGACGCCGAGGCGCACCGCTTCCTCGCCGAACTGGCGGACATCGCCACGCCGACGCTCTTTCTGTTCATCGCCTTCCGCATTCCATACATCCCGGCGATCGGCGTGAAGCTGATTGCCACGCCCTGGACGGATGACAATCTGCATGCGATCGAAGGCATCACGGCCAAGCGGCTGATGCGGGAGCACCGCAAGAAAGGCATGCCGGAGTCCCTCGCTCAGGTGCTGCACCTGGCCGCGCTCGCCGACGTGCGCATCCTGGTCTTCGATGCCGATGCGCCGGTGCTGGACGGACTGGCGATCTATGACGAGTGAAGTCGTCCCTTCCGAGCCCCCATGTGGGGCTCGATTCTTTTGCGGAGCCGGGTGACGGCGCAGTGCCGACTCCCACGCCACGCGCGCTGGTGCCTCCCGCACGCTGACCGCATGTTCGCCGGTGTCGCCAGCAGCATGCCCAGGCGGTCGAGTTCTTCAAGGCCGCAGTGCGGACAGTGCGCCGGGAGTGCGCCATCCACCAATGGGGACACCAGCCGCTACCGATTTCCGCTCGCGCGCACAGGCGTTCGGCGCAACGCTTCCCTCCATGTTCCGCTGACCTCCGTCAGCAGCATGCCCAGGTAGCCACGACCTTCAAGGCTACGACGCGGTTCCGACCGCGTTGATCGATCCAGTTCGCACCGGCATCCACGCGCGAACGTCCATCGATTTCGATGGCGATGCCATGACGCTGTTCCATCAACCCACGCGGGGGTTCCACACCTTCCCCGGCTGGGTCGGGTGTGTCTCCGCTCCTTTGTCCTTTAGGAGATTCACCATGACCACTTCCACCGACAAGTCCTACTTCGACCTCCACATCACCGGCCTCGGGTATCTCAATCGCATCCGCGAAGTGAAACCCAAGAAGGGTGATGCATTCCTGGCTTGCGACATCGCAGCCCTGAACGGCCCCAGCGATGACGTCTCCTATGTGCGTTTCGACACGCGCGTTTCGGGTTCGGAAGCGCAGCACCTGGTGCGCCGCTGCATCGAAGCGGTCGACGCCGAGAAGAAGGTGATGATCGGCTTCCGTCTGGGCGACCTGTGGGCCGACACCTTCACCTACTCCAAGGGAAAGCGTGCCGGCGAACAAGGTGTCAGCTTCAAGGCCCGCCTGCTGTTCGTCAGCTGGATCAAGGTCGACGGCAAGCTCGTCTACAAGGCCGAGCCCAAGCCGGCCCAGGTCGATGAGCGCGATCCGGAAGTCCCCGCGACGACTGACGCACCTGCTGCGCAGCAAGCTCCGGCGCCGGAACCTTCCAACGCTGCCGCCGATGCAGCTGACGAAGCCACTGCCGATGCTCCCGCATTGGCCGTTGCCGAGTCGTTCTGATCCACAGGGCCCTGTCACCGGGGCCTTGTCTTCTCATCGTCAGCAGGAGACGTTCATGATCACCATCCCCGGCCAATTGGCCATCAAGACCATCCACGGCCGCAACGGCGATTTCAATGTGGGCCGCCTTGCGACCTCGATCGGCGAGTTCGTCGTGAAGAACGCCGAACTCGATCAGTACGCCGAAGGCAAGTACGAGGGCGACTTCATCGTCGCCGAGATTCGTCCCTCCACCTACAACGCCAGCGGCCGCATGGTCATCGAAATCCGTGCCCTCCTGGGCGGGATGACGTTGTCCAACATCGATATCCTGAGCCGTGACGAGGCCCGTCGGCTGAGTCCGCAGGAAGTCGATCCGATCGACGAGGAAACGCAGGCGCCCGCGCCCGACACGATGAAGGCCACACCCAAGTCGAAGTCGCGTTCCTCGCGCGATCCCCTCATCGACGTCACGCCGTTCGGCAGCGAGCCGGCCGCGACGGCATCCGAGGCTTCGGCCGACGATGCGGCGCTGTTTGGCGCGCTCTGGCCGCTGGGCGATATCGTCAAGCTCGACGCCACCGTGGATCGGCGCGCCCTGCGTCAGCAGCGCGACCGGCTCGGAGCACTGGGCTACGAGTTCGCTCCGCTGTCCCAGGATTGGCACCTCGCCAAGGCCTGACGCCATCGCCGCGTAAGCGGCATTCCACGACCGGCCGGGGTTCCTTCCCGGTGGGACGGGGCTCCGTGCGCTTCCAAGGAGACCCCGCCATGGACCCCATCCTTGCATCGCTAACGGCGTCTTTGCTTGCCTTCGTCGAGGAGCAGCTGTCCAACAACGAAGTGTCCTCCGACGAGGAGTTGGTTGAGCACTTCGTCGGCAACGGCCTCACCGGGGTACAGGCACGCCAGGCGCTGACCTACCGGGAGCAGTACCTGTCCAGGATTTACCTGGAAGGTTTCACTCCGATCCAGAAGGGTCGCGAGGCGCTTCATTTCGACCCGCACAGCCGGCAGTTCGTACCGGACTGAATCGCAGCTCCCTTGCGGGGCCGCGTTCCTCCTCACCTGTTCCACCCAGGCCCTGCATCGCAGGGCTTTTCTTTGTCCCACGCAGTCTCGCATCCGGCCATGGCCGCCCGATGCCGATTGCTTCATTCCTCAAGGAAATCATCATGCAACTCGCATCCCGCTTCGCTCATCGCTCCCCGGTGCTGCGCTCGGCTCACCCACTCTCGGATGACCAGATCCGCACGGTCGCTCCCTCCATCTTCGCGGACACCCCGCACGAAAGCCGATCAGAGCGGTACAGCTACATCCCCACGGCGGCTGTACTGACCGAACTGCGCAAGGAAGGTTTCCAGCCGTTCATGGTGTGTCAGACACGCGTGCGCCAGGAAGACCGCCGCGACTACACCAAGCACATGCTGCGCCTGCGCCATGAGAGCCAGATCAACGGCACCGAGGCCAACGAGATCATCCTGCTCAACTCGCACGACGGCACCAGCAGCTACCAGATGTTGGCCGGCTTGTTCCGCTTCGTCTGCCAGAACGGCCTGGTCTGCGGCGACACGTTCGCCGACGTCCGCGTTCCTCACAAAGGCGACGTCACTGATCATGTGATCGAGGGCGCCTACGAGGTGCTGCACGGTTTCGATCAGGTGCAGAACTCGCGCGACGCCATGCGTGGCATCACGCTTCACGACGGCGAGGCCGAGGTCTTCGCCCGATCGGCCCTGGCCCTCAAGTACGACGAGCCCGGCAAGACTCTGCCGATCACGGAGAGCCAAATCCTTCGTCCGCGTCGCTTCGACGACAACCGTGAGGACCTGTGGTCCACGTTCAACCGCATTCAGGAGAACCTTGTCAAAGGCGGCCTGACCGGCCGCAGCGCCAACGGGCGACAACAGCGCACTCGACCCGTCCAAGGTATCGACCAGAACGTCCGGCTCAACCGGGCGCTCTGGCTGCTCGCGGACGGCCTGCGCCAGTTGAAAGTCTGACCCCTACGAGCGGATCGTGCCCATCGCGGCAGGGTCCGCTTTTCTTTGACAGGAGGTCGGCGATTGGGTGCAAACGGGAAGGTGTCGGCTGCGCTTTGTTACTCCCGTTCATCCACCTCTTGAAGCAGGCTATGTCCATGTACGTCGGCGATGCCGACAACATGCCCAGGTAGCCACGACCATCGGGGCTACGGCGCGTTGCGACGCGCAGGTCGTTCTTCTCCACCAAGCTGCTCGCGGCGCTTTCTTCCACCCCTTGGGGCAGTGACTGCCTCAGCGGGCCGTGCTGCCTCCGATTCATTCGAGGACAACACCATGCCTGCCACCCATCCTTCCAAGACCCTTTGCCGCATTGATGAATGCCCCGACCTGATGGCCGACGGCTGCATCGGCGACGAGAACGGCAACCTGGTCTTTCTCTCTATCTGGGCACGCGACACCGCGGTCCAGGAATTCCTTGCCCGCCTGACCTTGGGTCGGGATGAACAGGGGCTGGACCAGTTCCATGTCATCACCGAGCAGGGCAGCAGCGTCCCGGTCTTCGTCGGCAACGTCGAGAACCTGGAAAAGCGCAGTACCCGCGCTTTCCGGCGCACGCTGTTCGGCTCCCTTTCCAACGTGTGGCTGTTCGATCGCCGCTGCGTTCGCCCCGACAAGGCCAACGCCAGCGCGATGGCGCTGCTGCCGCGCGACTCCGCTCACCGTCTGGACCGGCTGTGGACTCTGGTGCGGGACACGTGCCCGCTACCGCTGCTCGATCACTGGCGCGACCTCGTGCTGGATCTGTTGCAAACCGAGTCGATGTTGACACGCCTGCCGTTCGCTCTCGGTTCGCTGGAAGGCCATCGACTCGTCATCGACGTACCGGCGCTGACCCACACCCTCGGCGCCTTCATCCGCAGCGGCGTGCTCACCGCCGAGGCCCTCAAACCTCGGACGGCTTCCGCGCTGTCGTTCGAAGCGGTTGCTTGACGTGATCCGCCAACGGACGTGCCCGAGCAGTCCGCATCCTTTCACCCTCGCTTTCAGGAGGTTTCAATGGCACTCATGTTTCCGCGGCTGGCCCGCAATTTCGTGAAAAACGGGTACTTCCCCACGGACGAACCCACGCTCGAAAGAGCACTCGCCGCACTGATGCCCAGCGATGGGCCAATGTGCATCCTCGATCCTTGCGCCGGTGAGGGCGTGGCGATCGCCGAAGCCGCTCACGCCCTTGGGCGCGAGCGAGTCCGGGCGTTCGCCGTTGAGTACGACGCCGAGCGCGCGCGCCACGCCCGGCAACTGGTCGATCGCTGCATCCACGGCGATCTGATGGACACGCTGATCAGCCGGCAAAGCTTCGGCCTCCTGTGGCTTAACCCGCCGTATGGAGATTTGTCGAAGGACGCCAACGGCAACCTCGGATATCAGGGTCAAGGCCGCGCCAGGCTCGAGAAACTGTTCTACGAACGCGCATTGCCGCTGTTGCAGTACGACGGCATCCTGATCTTCATCGTGCCCAGCTATGTGCTCGACCCAGAACTGGTCGGATGGTTGACACGCCACTTCGCGGACCTGCGCATCTACCGTGCGGTGGAGACGCAGTTCAAGCAGGTGGTGATCTTTGGCCGCCGTGTTCGCCAGCGTGAACAAGCCGCAGAGTCGGTCAAGGCCATGCGGGGCCTGATGCTGCAGATCGGCCTCCGCGACACCGAGGCGGAACAACTGCCGCAGGAGTGGCCGTTCCTGCCCTACATGGTTCCCGCTAGTCCTGTAGAACCGGAGCACTTCTATCGTGTGACGATGGAGCCGGAGCAGTTCGCCGAAGAAGTTGGCCGGCTGCACGGGCTCTGGCCTTCGCTCGATACGCACCTGGGGGCCGCGCAGCAATCGCTGCGACCTCCTGCGCGCGCCTTGTCCCACTGGCATCTCGCCCTGGCCTTGGCCGCGGGCGCGATCTCGGGCGTGGTGAAGTCCAAGGCGGGACGCGTGCTCGTCGTCAAGGGCGATACCCACAAGGAGAAAACGTTGCAGACGGAATACACCGAACGCGACGACGGCTCCGTCGCCGAAACCCGCATCCTCACAGACAAATTCGTTCCGGTCATCCGCGCATGGGACATGACACCTGATTCCCCGACACGGGGCGAGGTACTGACTATCCGCTGACCGTTCCTGGCCGGCGATCCGCCGCCGTCTTCGTCCACCCACCGGGGTCATGTCACCCCGCAGGGGTGCCGTGGCCCCGATCTTTCCTTCCAAGGAGAAATCACCATGGCACTCATAGTCCTCACCCTCGCCTTGCAAGATCGCTTCGATGCTGGGCACGTGGTCATGACCATCGGCGTCGACGCACTGGTCCGCCAAGGCCGGCTCAACCCGGCCCCCTACCTTCGTCGTCACCTCAGCGCTGATTGGGGCGATCTCGACGACAGCGACCAGCGCCAGAACGACGCCGCGTTGCAGTCTGGCGAGGATCGACTGTTGTCGTCCTACCAGATCTCACCCGACCTGACGCTCTGGATCATCACTGAATGGGATCGCAGCGTCACCACGCTGTTGCTGCCCAGCGAATACTGATCCGCATCCAGCGGCAACCGCCATCGGTTGTTGCCGCGCCGTTCTTCCCACCCCGGGGCATGCCATCGCCTCATGGGGGAGTGCATGCCCCATCTTCATCTGGAGCATCACCATGTCCCTCGATCTCGAAACTGTTACCAACGCTGAGAGCGCGCCCGTACAGGGCGATCTGCTCGAAGCGGCTGCATCTCCTCTGACATTGAGCCTGCAGGACTTCGTGTCCGAGTTCGGCGACGAACTGCTCAACTCGCTCAACCACGCCAATCCCCCGGTCTACACCGGACAGGCGCGCGCACACCGCCAGCTCGCGCTGGCGAGCCTCAAGCGCAAGCTATTCCCCGCGCAAGCCGAAGTGGTGCATGCCGTCACCGAGCTGTTGGTTGACCGCGGTGAACGGGCCGCGATCGTCAACGGCGAGATGGGCTGCGGCAAGACGACCGTCGGCATCGCCACGGCTGCCGTGCTCAATGCCGAAGGCTACCGCCGCACGCTGGTGCTCTCGCCACCCCACTTGGTCTACAAGTGGCGACGCGAGATCCAGGAGACGGTGGCCGGCGCCAAGGTCTGGGTGCTCAATGGCCCCGACACCTTGCTCAAACTCATCAAACTGCGCGAGCAGTTGGGCGTGCCAGCAGGCGGCCAGGAGTTCTTCGTCCTGGGCCGCGTGCGGATGCGAATGGGATTCCACTGGAAGCCCGTCTTCACCCGGCATCGCACACGCCACGGTGACGTGGCGGCGTGCCCGGACTGTGGCCAGGTCATCGCCGACCTCGAGGGCGAGCCGGTCAATCCGGCAGAGCTGGAAGCCGAAGAGTTCCGTCGTAAGTGCAGCCAATGCACCGCGCCGCTGTGGACACTGATCCGCCCAAGGAGCCTGTCCACCGATGACCAGTCCTCCGCCGTGCTCAAGGCCTTGAAGCGCGTGCCGACCATCGGCGAAGTCACCGCGCAGAAGCTCATGCAGAAGTTCGGTGACTCCTTCCTGGCCTCGATGCTGGGCGACAACATCCACGAGTTCATCAATCTGATGGACGACCGGGGTGAGCTGGTCTTCTCAGACGCCCAAGCGCACCGCATGGAGCGCGCGATGGCGAACATGGAGTTCGGCTTCGGCGAGGGCGGCTACCAGCCGTCCGAATTCATCAAACGCTACCTGCCTCAAGGCGCGTTCGACCTGCTCATCGCTGACGAGGCGCACGAGTACAAGAACGGCGGCAGTGCCCAGGGCCAAGCCATGGGCGTGCTGGCGGCGAAATCGCGCAAGACCCTGCTGCTCACCGGCACGCTGATGGGCGGCTACGGCGACGACCTGTTCCACCTGCTGTTCCGAGCCCTGCCGGGGCGCATGATCGAAGACGGCTACCGCCCCACCAAGAGCGGCAGCATGACCTCGGCCGCGATGGCGTTCATGCGCGATCACGGTGTCTTGAAGGACATCTATTCCGAAAGCACCGGCGCGGCGCACAAGACGGCCAAGGGCAACAAGGTCTCGGTGCGCACGGTCAAGGCGCCGGGCTTCGGCCCGAAGGGCGTGCTGCGTTGCGTGCTGCCGTTCACGGTCTTCCTCAAGTTGAAGGACATCGGCGGCAACGTGCTACCGCCCTACGACGAGGAATTCCGCGAGGTGGCAATGGACACGGCGCAAGCTGCAGCCTATCGCGATCTTTCGGGACGACTGACCGCGGAGCTGAAGCAAGCGCTCGCCAAGCGCGACACGACGCTGCTCGGTGTGGTTCTCAATGTGCTGCTGGCCTGGCCGGACTGCTGCTTCCGGTCGGAAACGGTGGTGCATCCGCGTACGCGCCAGACCCTGGCCTTCGTCCCGGCTCAATTCAACGAGCTGGAGGTCATGCCAAAGGAACGCGATCTGATCGGTATCTGCAAACAGGAGAAGGCAGACGGTCGCAAGACCCTGGTCTATTCGGTCTACACCGGCACGCGCGACACCACATCGCGCCTGAAGGTGCTGCTGGAGCAGGAAGGCTTCAAGGTGGCGGTACTGCGCGCAAGCGTGGATGCCTCACGCCGCGAAGACTGGATCGCCGAGCAGTTGGATCGCGGCATCGACGTGCTCATCACCAACCCCGAGCTGGTCAAGACGGGGCTGGATCTGTTGGAGTTCCCGACGATCGTCTTCATGCAGTCTGGCTACAACGTCTACTCGCTGCAGCAGGCCGCGCGGCGCTCATGGCGCATCGGCCAGAAGGAGCCGGTGCGCGTGATCTACCTTGGCTACACCGGCTCCTCGCAGATGACTTGCCTGGGCCTGATGGCCAGGAAGATCATGGTGTCGCAGTCCACATCGGGCGACGTGCCTGAATCCGGGCTCGACGTTCTGAACCAGGACGGCGACTCCGTGGAGGTAGCGCTGGCACGGCAGTTGGTGCATTGAGCGTTGCTGAATTGGCGGCCCCTTCGGGGGCCGCCGCCTTTCTCACGGGTGCCTGAGAGCCTCCCTCTCTTTCTCCAATTCCTGCGCAAGCGGCGGATAGTAGATTTCGTCGCGGGAAGGTTCAGAGAACCAGGTCCACTTCAAGATCGCACCGGCGCACAAGAGGGTCACCGCCGTGACGCCCGGTGCCCAGCTGCCCAGCGCCTCGTTGATCGCGCTGACGAGGCCGACGCTGCCAGGTATGCGCTGTGTGAGCACCCAATCGGCCAACGCCGCCAGCAGCGCTGCCGCGATCAAGTCGCCTGCACGCTCCCGAGCCACGCTCATGGCCTCCTTCTCCTGCTCGTGGGCCTCATATAGGCGCCACAAGAAGGAGTCCTTCTCGCGCAGGGCGAGGTCCCGAAACTCGCTCGCAGGGACGTATCCCGGCCACTGGTAGGGTTGGTCCGTCGATGTTCTGAGGAAGGCCGGAAGCCATCCCAGGACGATCACGCTGACATTGCGCAGAACGATCAGCACAATGGGAATCACGATGGCCATCGCGAAGCTGAAGGCGACGACGCTGAGTGCGATCCAGCCCACGTCGTTCGACAGCACCTTGTCATCGGGTGACCACTGCCGGAGCCCTCGACCGGCGTGAAGCATCAGGGACATGTCGACGAACAGGATGAGGCAAAGGAGTCGCAATGCCCACTTGGTGTCCCAGGCTCGCTCCAATGCTCCAAATCCTTTCTCGACTGCGGATGTGCCGCCGGTCTGTTCCGTATTGTCTTTCGCCAATTTCCATGCTCCTTGTTTGAGTGGTTGGAAGATATTTCCGGCATGCATCGTAGATGCTCCCTGCGCGTGAATTGGGGGGCCACGCGTGCCGGATTTTTCGATGTCGGCGTCACACCTTTCTGCAATGGTGAAGGCATCTCGTTGTCGCGGGGTGTCACATGCCACCGTCTCTGTCTCGCTGCCTCTGCGTTGTCTGCGTGCCTGGCGTCATGCTGTTCGGCTGCACGACAACACCGCCGCCTCCCGAACAAAGCGCCGAGCCGCCGCTTGAGACGGTGCCACAGCAAACGCAGGAGTCGCAGGAATCCGTTCCCGTCACCCGCTACGGGCGCTATGCGCTGATCGAACTGGTTCCGGAGCCGGCGCAACGTGACCTGATGCAGCAGGTGATCGAGGTATCGGTGCCGCCCTCGCTCGATGCCACGGTCGGCGATGGTCTGCGGCATGTGCTGCTGCGCACGGGCTACCGGCTGTGCGAGACGGCGAATGCCGCGGCGCTGTACGCGCTGCCGCTGCCCGCGGCGCATCTGCATCTCGGGCCGCTGCTGCTGCGTGATGCGCTCGTGACGCTTTCCGGCCCGGCCTGGGAGTTGTCCGTCGATGACGCCGAGCGCCAGGTGTGCTTTCGGCGAGAGATCAAGCCGCGCCCGACAAGCACGAGTCCCGTCCAGAACAGCCCCGCCCCGGCAACAGCCGCTGCGGGTGCGGCGCCAGCCGCGTCCACTCAGCCGGAGGAGGCCCGGCCATGAACACTCCGCAGGGTGCAATCGACCTTCCTACCGACGCGATCGGCCGCATGCGCTGGTCGAAGATCGCCGCGGCCGTTGGGCTGCTGCTGGTCAGCGCGCTGGCCGTGGTCAACAGCGTCGGGCTCTCGCGCCTTGCGGAGCAGAGCCTCGCAGGCGACCAGGGCGCCCACGTGCAGGCGCTCGCCACGCGCGTTGGCGACCTCGAACAGCAGGCCTCGGCCGCCAAGCGCCAGCCCAAGTTCGTCGCGCTGCCGGACTTCGACGCTGCGCGTCAGGCGCTGGAAACGCGGCTCACGCAGGTCGAGCAGGCGCAAGCCACCGATGCCCATGCGGCTGACCTTCAAGCCTTGCAGACCCGCGTGGGTGAGGTCGAAGCGCGCGTGAAGAAGGTGCCTGCCGCAGCCGCGCCGCGTCGCATCGTCGAGGCGGCGACGCCCAAGGAGCCGGAAGCGGCATTCAGCGTAGCGGGGGTGGAGCTGCGCGGTGGCGAGCGCTTCCTGTCGATCGCCACACCCGGCGCAACCTCGGTGCGCGAGCTGCGGCTGCTGCGAGTGGGCGAGGCCGTCGGCGGCTGGCAACTGCAGGCCATCGAGGCGCACACCGCCGTGTTCCGCGCGGACGGCCAGACGCAGCACATCGCGCTGCCGTAGGGGCCGCCCATGAAATTCCCCGCGCGCTGTGCCGCCGCTGTTGCTCGCGCCCTGGTCATCACCTTCGTCGTCAGCGGGCCCAGTGTCTTCGCGGAACCGACAGCGGTGGCGACATCACGCATCGTCCCGGCCCAAGTGCGGAGCGGCACCGACACCGCGCTCGACGAACGCCTGGCGCGCGATTGGGGCCTGCGCCCCGAGGAATGGGCGCGCTACCGGCAACTGATGCAGGGGCCGCTGGGCACGTATTCGCCCAATCTTGACCCGCTGACCGCCCTTGGCATCGAGGCGCGAAGCGACGAGGAGCGCAACCACTATGCGGAGCTGCAGGTGCAGGCGGAATCGCGGCGCGTGGGCAAGGAACTGGCCTACCAACGGGCCTACGACACGGCCTGGACGCGTCTCTATCCGGGCCAGCAGCGCGTGAACCTGCCCGGCGCGCAGGCACAAAGCCTCGGCAACAGGGGTTCCGGTCGGCTGGCCGTGTTCGTGAAGGCCGATTGCCCACCGTGTGACCAGCGCGTTCGCCAGTTGCAGGCCGCTGGTACCGCCTTCGATGTCTACATGGTCGGCAGCCGCCAGGACGACACCCGCATCCGTCAGTGGGCAAGCCAGGCTGGTATCGACCCCGGCCGCGTGCGCGCCCACACGATCACGCTCAACCATGACGCCGGGCGCTGGCTGTCGATCGGCCTGCCCGGCGATCTGCCCGCCGTGGTGCGCGAGGTCAACGGCCAATGGCAACGGCAATGACTCCGAGCGCAGCCCGTGCTGCACTGATGCTCGGGCTCTGCATCTGCGCGACATTCGCCCGGGCGCGCGAGGTGCCACCGCCCGCCTACCAGCTCGCCTCACAGCAGGCGAGCGTGCCCGCGCCGGTGCTGTACGCGGTCGCGCTGCAGGAAAGCGGCGTTCGGCTACGCGGCCGCCTGATTCCCTGGCCTTGGACGCTCAACGTCGCCGGCCGGGCCGAGCGCTTCGCCACGCGGGCCGCTGCCTGCGCAGGGCTGCGCCGAGCGCTCGCCCAAACCCCGGCCAGCCGCCTTGATGCCGGCCTCGGCCAAGTCAACCTCGGCTACCAGGCGCACCGCTATGACCACCCCTGCGACTTGCTCGACCCATACCGCAATCTCGCAATCGCCGCCGAGATTCTGCAGGAACAGCACGCGCCGGCCGAGGACTGGCTCGTCGCCATCGGCCGCTACCACCGGCCGGCCGGTGGTGAGCCCGCTGCGCGCTACCGCCGCAGCGTCAGCCAGCACTTGATCCGCGTGCTGGGCCCAGCCACATCCCTTCCCACTGCCCGGAGCCACCTGCCATGAACCGTCTCCCGCTCGCCGCAGCCGCGGGGATGCTGTCCATTTTGGCCACCCACGCCGACGCCCAAGCCAGCACCTCCAGCACCACGACCGCATCCCCGCCGCTCATCGTCGTGGAAGACCGGGGCGGCATTTCGGCACTGCCGTACTACCAGGCGTTGAACCCGCAGGACGCCGGGCACGACCAAGCACCCGTGCCGGTGCCGGCACCGCGCATCGGCAGCCCGGCCGACGCAGAGGCTGCCATGCTGCCCGTGCGCTCGGCGCGTCTCTCACCGGGCGATGAACCGAGCCGCGTCATCCGCGCGCCGGGCCTGACGCCGCTGTTCCTGGTCGGCGACGACGACCGCTCGCGCGCTTGGCTCAAGCAGCGGCGCGCGGCCCTGCAGGATCTGCGCGCGGTCGGTCTGATTGTCAACGTGGCGACGCCCGCGGCGCTGGCCGCGCTGCGCCGCCTGGCACCGGGCCTGATGCTGTCGCCCGCCTCAGGCGACGACCTGGCGCGGCGCCTGGGCCTGCAGCACTATCCGGTGCTGATCACCGCCACCGGCATCGAGCCGTGACGCGAAGCGCCCGCCATGGCACAGCCCCAAGCCGTCGAGGTGTTGCTGCGGCCAGCGGTGGAGCTCCATACCGTCGCGGCCTGCTCGGGCGCCGCGCTCTTGTGCCTGGTTGCCCCGTGGTCGCTCGCGCTGAGCCCCTTGCTGGGGCTAGGTGGCACATTGGCCTTCCTCACCTTCGGCGCAATCCGCTTGCGGGAGGCTGCGGCGATCCTGCGCTACCGGCGCAACATTCGCCGCTTGCCGCGCTACGTGATGACCAGCCGCGACGTGCCGGTCAGCCAGCAGCGGCTGTTCATCGGTCGGGGCTTCCGCTGGGACCAGCGCCACACGCACCGGCTGATGCAGACCTATCGGCCGGAGTTCCGCCGCTACGTTGAACCGACGGCGGTCTACCGGGTAGCGCGGCGCCTTGAGGAGCGGCTCGAGTTCGCACCGCATCCGCTGTCCAAGCTCGTCCAGGTGCTGGCCTGGGACAGCCCGCTCAATCCAGCGCGTCCCTTGCCGCCGGTCGGCGGTCTACCTCGTTTGCATGGCATCGAGCCCCACGAGGTCGACGTCACCTTGCCGCTGGGCGAGCGCGTTGGGCATTCGCTGGTGCTGGGCACGACGCGCGTGGGCAAGACCCGCCTGGCCGAGCTGTTCATCACCCAGGACATCCGGCGCAAGGTCAACGGCCAGCACGAGGTCGTGATCGTCTTCGACCCCAAGGGCGACGCCGACCTCCTGAAGCGCATGTACGTCGAGGCCAAGCGTGCCGGGCGCGAAGGGGAGTTCTACGTCTTCCACCTCGGCTGGCCGGACATCAGCGCGCGCTACAACGCCGTGGGTCGCTTCGGCCGCATTTCGGAGGTCGCCACCCGCATCGCGGGGCAGCTCTCGGGCGAAGGCAATTCGGCCGCGTTCCGCGAGTTTGCCTGGCGCTTCGTCAACATCATCGCCCGTGCCCTGGTGGAACTGGGGCAGCGCCCCGACTACCTGCTGATTCAGCGTCACGTCATCAACATCGACGCCCTATTCATCGAGTACGCCCAGCACTTCTTCGCCAAGAACGAGCCGAAGGCCTGGGAGGTCATCGTCCAGCTCGAGGCCAAGCTGAACGACAAGACCGTGCCGCGCAACATGATCGGCCGCGAGAAGCGCGTCGTGGCCCTGGAGCAATACCTCTCGCAGGTACGCACCTACGACCCGGTGCTCGATGGGCTGCGCAGTGCCGTGCGCTACGACAGGACGTACTTCGACAAGATCGTCGCTTCGCTGCTACCACTGTTGGAGAAGCTGACCACCGGCAAGATTGCGCAGTTGCTCGCGCCGAACTATTCGGACCTGAACGATCCGCGGCCGATCTTCGATTGGATGCAGATCATCCGCAAGCGCGCTGTGGTCTACGTCGGGCTCGACGCGCTGTCGGATGCGGAGGTCGCCGCGGCGGTCGGCAACTCGATGTTCAGCGACCTGGTGTCGGTCGCTGGGCATATCTACAAGTTTGGCATCGATGACGGCTTGCCCGGTGCCTCGGTTGGCATGAAGGTGCCGATCAATGTGCACGCCGACGAGTTCAACGAACTGATGGGCGACGAGTTCATCCCGATGATCAACAAGGGCGGCGGCGCGGGCGTCCAGGTCACGGCCTACACACAGACGCTTTCCGACATCGAGGCACGCATCGGCAACCGCGCTAAGGCCGGCCAGGTCGTCGGCAACTTCAACAACTTGTTCATGCTGCGCGTGCGCGAGACCGCCACGGCCGAGCTGCTCACGCGGCAACTGCCCAAGGTCGAGGTGTACGCGACGACAGTGGTGAGCGGCGCGACCGACAGCTCGGACCCCACAGGCAACACCGCGTTCACGTCGAACACGCAGGATCGAATCAGCAGCAGCAGCGTGCCACTGATCGAGGCGGCCCACGTCGTCGGCCTGCCCAAGGGACAGTGCTTCGCGCTGATCGAAGGCGGCCATCTATGGAAGGTGCGCATGCCCTTGCCGACGCCGGATCCCGACGAGGTGATGCCCAAGGATCTGCAGGAGCTGGCCGGCTACATGCGGCAGCACTATGTCGAGGCCAGCGACTGGTGGGAGAACCAGGGCATCCCAGGCCTGCAAGACCGGGTACTGCCCAACGACCTACTGGCGGACTTCAAGCGGATGGCCGTCGCCGATGCGGTCTCCGATGAAAGGGCCGAGGCATGAGCGATCCGGCCGTCGCCGCGCAACGCCAGCAGATTCGCCAGCAGGGCCTGCTCGTTGGATTGATCACGTTGCCATTTCGCCTCTTCGGCGTGCTGTGCGGCTCGCTGTTGCTGTGCGTCTTGATCGAGTGTGTCGGCATGCACTTCTTCTGGCCGGAGGAAGGCTGGCACCACGCACAGAACATGCTCAATCGCGAACTGGCGCTGGTGTCGGAGAGCTTCACGCGCAGTGTGATCGTGCAGGAGCCGGGCCGCAGTGCAAAGCACCTCATGGAACTGGCCTACGACTGGCTGTTCGTGCAGAGCGGTTTGCTGGACTGGATGCGTGATGCCGCGAGCCAGGCTCGCACCGGCGCCCAGAACCGCGCCCACGACTTCCGCTACTACATGGCCTTGATCTACGTGCACGTCGAGAGCTACCTGATCGCCTCGGCCTACACCGTGCTGGTCTTTCTCGTTCGGCTGCTGGTACTCACGCTGACCTTGCCGTTGCTTCTGCTGGCGGCCTTCGTCGGTCTGGTCGATGGGCTGGTACGGCGTGACGTGCGCAGCTTCGGTGCTGGGCGGGAATCGGGCTTCGTCTATCACCGCGCCAGGGCCACCTTGATGCCGCTGGCCGTGCTGCCCTGGGTCATCTACCTCGCACTGCCGATAAGCGTGCATCCGCTGCTGGTGCTGCTGCCCAGTGCGATGCTGCTCGGAGGCGCAGTGGACATTGCGGCGGCGACGTTCAAGAAGTATTTGTAGGCCGGGAATCTACATCGGGTAGAGCCTGATACGGGTCTTGCCCGCGCCCGCAAGTCCCCGAATCGCCGCACCCCCATCCGAGGGATGTGGATCAAGCCGAGCTCTCGCAAACTCCTCTCGCTGTGTTGTTGAGGGTATCCCAACGCACCCGAGCGCTTAGCTGAAGAAAGCGGCCGGGCCGATTCAACCGCCGGATGCGGATGGCCGCTGGTCAGCTCGTGACCTCGGAAGGCTCCATGAACTTGCCACTTCAAACCGCGCTCAAGTCCCTGGATTCAGGGCCCGTGCAGGCCGCGCTCGGCGTCGTCCTCGCGGCACTTCTCTGGTGGTTCCGACTTCAGGAGCAGCGGTGGCTGTTCCGCTCGAAGCGCGCGAAGGCGTTCAACGAGCTGCTAAAGAACGACCGGTATCTTCAGGTATCGGAGCTGGAGCTCCACCAGGCGATGATCGATGCCTACGGCAAGACAGTGGAGCGTGCGGAGCTGGCCTTCATCATGACGCGGACGCGATGCGCCTACCTGCTTCGCGACCGGATGGCAGCCGCGGCCCATGTCGCTTTGCGACCGGCGTGCGACGGGTGGGATCCCCGCAGGGAAGGGGCCACCGTCGCCACCCTGACGAAGCGCGGCAACGTGTCCAGCCTGGTCGCGTGCTTAGCCTCGTCAGTGGCGCTTGAAGTGGCCTTCTTCGCCGCCCGCGACTCGCAGGCCCTCTACATGTTGCCGGTCGCCGTTCTGGCGATGATGGGCATCGTCTTCTTCGTGCTGTCGAACCAGTTCGACTCGGCGTCGCGAGTGCTGCGCCTCGACGAGATGTTTCCGCGCCTGACTCCCGTGCCACCCGAACTGAGGCCGAAGCGGGCGACCGAGAGCGCTGCTCCGGCAAGGGCCGGTCGCGCCGCGGTCGCGAACGACCCGGCGCCTGAGAAGCCTGCGCGTTCGAGCCGCGCGCGCTCGCCGGCTCGTCGAAAGTCCGGCGACGATTCCGTCGACGGCACCGTTGACAGCCAGAAGTCGATCAGTTCTGCTATACGAAGGTGTGATAGCAAGAGCCGGCGAAGAACGCGGCGCAGATCGTGACCCCGTTCGCGCTGTCCGACCTGTGGACGGTACGAAGCAAGTTCGTCTGAGGCCGTCTCGGACGGTGACACTCAGTCTCCAAAGCCATCTCGCGAAGTCCCTCAGGCACTTGTCGTGACGGCAAGCGCACGACGCCGAGCTGACAAGGGACGCGGCGGCTTGCAAGGTGAGTTGTGCAGACGTTCCTTGGCCAATGCAATCCCGGCCAGTCGGCCGGCGCGCCATCCAACAATCCGGTGATTCGACCGTGCCCATAGATTGAGGCACCAGCGTCGCCGCCCCCGCAGCATCGGGCCATTCATTCGCTTCAACGAGGAATGGCACCATGGGACAGACCAATCGCAGCACATTCGCTTGCCCGCGCTCGACGGCTCTGCTGCCGTTGGCATTCGTTCTGTCGCTAGCGTCGCTGCGCCCTGCCTTCGCTGCCGATGATGCGCCGGAGCGCGAGCAGCTCGCGTCCATCGCGCGCCAGATCGAGTTGGCCGATCGCTTGACGAGCCATCTGGCCGACCAAGCCGTCACCGCGCAGCCGGAGCGCGCCCGCTACTACTTCGACTACGTCCGGCTGCGCGCCGATCTGCAGCGCATTCGAGCGGGCCTGCAGGACTACCTCGTTCCGCAGCGCGCCCAGCCGCGCGATCCCGGGCCGCTCAGCGGCGAGTACCTGCAGTCCCTGCGCGATGACCCGCCCCGCGACGAGCGGCCGGAGGCTTCGCCATGACGCCCTCGGCCGATCAGGTCGCCGCCTTCCAAGCCAACGGCGGCTTCGCGCCCGCTGACGTCTCCACCGTGGTCCTGAGCTTCGTCTTCGCCGTCCTGCTGCTGTGGGGCGTGTGGGCGATGCGTACAGCCTACGTCGGCTGGGCCGAGCAGCGTCTCTCCCAGCGCCAGTTCCTCGGCGTCGTCGCACGCTTCCTCGCGATGTACCTGGTGCTGAGTTTCTTCCTCCTGTCCTGACCACCGCCATTGACCATCTCGAAAGGCATCTCACCATGAACGCTTCGACCTCTCCCCGCACCGCTGCGCGCAGCACCAATCGCCCGGCCAGCGCACTCGTCGCACTGGGCATCGCGGCCATGCCGCTGGCCTCCTTGGCAGCCTTGCCCACGACGGAGGATCCGTCGCGCGGCACCGGCAGCGGCATCATGCAGACGCTTCAGAACTACGGCTACGACATCGTGCTGCTGGTCGCGCTACTCGTGATCGCCTCGATGTTCGTGGGTGTCTGCTACCACGCCTACACGCGCTATTCGGAGATCCACACCGGCCGCGCCACATGGGGCCAGTTCGGCCTGACCGTGGGGGTGGGCGCGATCCTGCTGGTGGTCGGCATCTGGCTGCTGACCAAGGCCACCGGCGTACTGTAAGGACGGGCGACGATGGCCGGCGCTCTCGAGAGCCCACGCGATGGGCTCGTGATCTTCCTGCCGCACCGCCTGAACCGTCACCCGGTGGTCGTGCGCGGGCTCACGGCCGACGAGCTGTGGGTCTGCGCCGGCCTGTCGGCCTCGGCAGGGCTCGCGGTCGGGGCGCCGCTGGCTTGGCTGACCCACAGCATCGCGATGGTGCCCACGCTGACCGTTGCCGGCATTGGGATTGGCGTGTTTGTCGGTGGAGGCTTGCTGCGTCGCATGAAGCGCGGCCGACCCGACACCTGGCTGTACCGCCAACTCCAGTGGCAGCTCGCGCTGCGCTTTCCGGCGCTGGCGGCCCATCTCGGCGGCAATCAATTGATCACCCGCTCGGGCTGGTGGACTACGCGGCGGCAGCGGCCTCCGACTCGCGGAGGTGCGTCATGAGCCGCTTCAAGAACGAAGTCCTGCACCTGCAGGCGCACGTCAAGACCTTGCGCCTCGGCGCGGGTGCGTTGTTCGTCGTCGCCGTGCTGATGAGCCTGGGCTGGTGGAGCGCGCCGCGCAGCCTGACCATCCACGTACCGCCCGACTTGCGATCCGGCAGCACGCGCAGATGGTGGGACGTACCGCCCGAGAGCGTCTACGCCTTCACCTTCTATATCTGGCAGCAGGCGCAGCGCTGGCCCGCCAACGGCGAGGAGGACTACCCGCGCAACCTCAAAGCGTTGGCAGCCTACCTCACGCCGAGTTGCCGATCTTTCCTGCAACAGGACTTCGAGTTCCGGCGCGGCAACGGTGAGCTGCGTCAACGCGTGCGCGGTATCTACGAGATTCCAGACCGTAGCTACGGCGACGATCCCACCACGCGTGTGCGCACGGTGTCGCTGAACAGTTGGATCGTCACGCTGGACGTGAACGCCGACGAATACCTCGGCTCCGAGCAGGTCAAGCGCGCGCTGGTGCGCTACGCCCTGAAGGTCGTGCGCAGCGACGTTGACCCCGAACGCAACCCGTTCGGCCTGGCGCTGGATTGCTACGAGCGCGCACCCGAACGCATCGAAGTCCCGCCATCCCCGGTGCCCCCTGGCAAGTCCGCCAGTGCCGGCGCCACTGTTCAGGGAGACACCCCATGAAGCGCTCCTTTCCGGCCCTGGCCGGCGTCCTGCTCTGCCTGTGCCTGGTGCCCACCGGCCATGCCGTCGAAATCCTGCGCTGGCAGCGCCTGCCTCTGGCGGTGCCGCTGGTGGTCGGCCAGGAGCGCGTGGTCTTCATCGACCGCAACGTGCGCGTCGGCCTGCCCGACAGCCTCGGCGCACGTCTTCGCGTGCAGAGCGCCGCCGGCGCGATCTACCTGCGCGCGAGCGAGCCCATTCCGCCGTCACGCCTGCAGCTGCAGGACGCGGACACCGGCGCACTGATCCTGATCGACATCACGGCCGAGCCGGCCAAGGCGGGCCAGTCGCCGCTGGAGCCCGTGCGCATCGTCGAGGACGATGAAGTTACGCAGCACAACGCGGTCACGGCCAAGGCTTCGGCGTCCGACGACGAACCCGCCGATTCGTCCAGCGCGGTCACACGCCGCGCGACGCCGGTGCCCGTGGTACTGACGCGCTACGCCGTGCAGAACCTCTACGCGCCGCTGCGCACGGTGGAGCCTGTCGCCGGCGTCGGCCGCGTCAACCTGCGCCGCGATCTGCCGCTCACCACCTTGCTGCCCACGCTCCCGGTGCGCGCGCAGGCGCTCGCGGCCTGGCGACTTGAAGACCAGTGGGTGACGGCCGTGAAGCTGACCAACACCGCGTCGCGCTGGGTCGAGCTCGACCCGCGGGCCTTGCAGGGGGACTTCGTGGCGGCGACCTTCCAGCACCCGACCCTCGGGCCGGCCGGACGCCCGGCCGACACCACCGTGGTCTATCTCGTCACCCGCGACCACGGGCTGGCCGAGTCGCTTCTGCCCAAGCTGGCGCCGATCGATGCGGCGGTGAACCTGCCTCCGTCCGCAACGGCCAGCCAGGCAGAAGGAGGGAATCATGAAAAGTAACCCCCTCCTGAAGTGGCTGCTGATCCCGATGGCCCTCGTGCTGCTGTTCGTCGGCATCAAGCTGTTCTCCGGTGACCGCAGCACCAAGCCCGCAGCGTCTGCCGCCAGTCAGCTCACGTCGGAAGAGATGAAGTCCCTCGGCATCGAGGGCGACACACCGCGCGACACCGTGGCGACGCTGGTGGCCCAGGTCAAGCAACTCCGCAACGAACTACAGACAGCGCTCAACGACAACAAGAACCAGAAAGCCGAGAACGAGCGCATGCGCGGCCGCGAGAGTGCGATCGACCAGCGCATCCAAGGCGCGTTGGAAGGCGAGCGCGGCCGCCAGCAACAAGACCGCGACCAGGTGTCGAACGATCGGCAGCAGACCCAGAGCCTGCTGCAAGACCTGCAGCGCCGTCTCGATGGCCTGTCCGGCAAGGGCAGCGGGCAGGTCGACCTACCCGTAGGGCTGGGTCTGGAAGACGGCGACGGCAAGAACTTCGGCGGCGGCAAGGGCGACAGCGCCCGTGGCAATCCTCCCGGTGGCACGCGCTGGGTCGAACCGGACGACCCCAAGCCTTCCGCGAAGAACAGTGGCGCCATCGCCAGCGCGCCGAGCTTTCCGACGAGCTTCGGCCCAGCGCAGAAAACGCTGACGAACGATGTCGACAACGTGGCCGATGCAGCCACCGACGCAGGTCAGCGGGCGGTGCACACGTCCGCCAAGCCGGTCTACACCGTGCCGGCCAACTCGACGCTGATGGGCTCCATCGCCATGACGGCACTGATCGGCCGCGTGCCGATCGACGGCACAGTCAACGACCCGTACCCGTTCAAGGTGCTGATCGGCCCCGACAACTTGACAGCCAACGGCATCGACATCCCCGACGTGGCCGGCGCCGTGGTCAGCGGCACGGCCTCGGGCGACTGGACGCTCTCGTGCGTACGCGGCCAGATTCGCAGTGTCACGTTCGTCTTCCAGGACGGCACCATTCGCACCGTGCCGGAGAGCGGCAACCGCAACCAGGGCAGCAACGGTGCGCAGAGCGTGCAGGCCACCGGCAACAGCACCAGCACTTCGCAGGGCGGCCTCGGCTGGATCAGCGATCCCTACGGCGTGCCCTGCGTGTCTGGCGAGCGGCGCAGCAACGCGCAGCAGTACCTCGGCTCGCAAGCACTGATCACCGCGGCGGGCGCGGGTGCAGCGTCGCTGATCAAGTCCGACAACGGCAGCGTCGCGATGGTCTCCAACAGCAACGGTTCGCTCGGCACAGTCGGCATCTCCGGCAACGAGGCGATGGGTCGCATCCTCGCCAGCGGCGTACAGGACATGTCGCAGTGGGTCAACAAGCTCTACGGCCAGGCCTTCGCCGCCGTCTATGTGCCGCCGGCCGCCAAAGTCGCCGTGCACCTGGAGCAACCCCTCAACATCGACTACGACGCCAAGGGGCGCCGGGTCAATCACCGCATCGGAGGCACCCATGCGCCGGATCTGGATTGAAGCGGCCGCGGCCTTGCTCGCGGTCACGGTGCTGGGCGGCTGCGCGACCAGCAAGGACGAACTGCTGGTGCACGGCGATCACACCATGCTCGACGTCTGGAACGAGGAGGCGGGCGGGGGCGCGGGCGGCACACAGGCCGCGCGACAACTGCTCGATGCGCGCGAGGACTTGCGCCGGCCGCTGACGGAAGCGGATGCGCAAGCGGCCATCACCGACAACGCCGCCTATACGCGCAGCGCAGCCAACGAAATCTACCGCCAGTTCCACCGCCTACCAAACCCGGACCTCGTGATGTATGTGTTCCCGCACTTGGCTGGCACCGACCCGGTACCCGTGCCGGGCTACACCACGGTCTTCCCGCTCTATCAGCGTGTGCAGTACGCGATGCCGGGCGAGCGGTTGGAGGACTATTGATGGCCTGGACGATCCCCCGTGCGCGTCAGGCCACCGTGCAGGAAGCGGACACCGATGCCGAACTGGCTGAGGGCGCCTGGTCGCAGCATGTCTCGCGGCTCGCCTCGCATGGCATCCCCGAGCCGGGTGGTGTGCGGGGAGATCGGCAGCGCCGGCCTGCCACCGACGCGGATGCGCAGGCTCTGTACGACGTGGTGCCGTCCTTCGCCGACCTCTTGCCTTGGGTGGAGTATCTGCCTGCCTCCAAGAGCATGCTGCTGGAAGATGGCCAGTCGGTTGCCGCTTTCTTCGAGCTGGCGCCGGTGGGCACCGAGGGCCGCGAGATGGCGTGGCTGTGGCAGGCGCGCGAAGCGCTCGAGAACGCGCTGCAGGACTCCTTCGACGAACTCGACGAGAACCCCTGGGTGGTCCAGCTCTACGCCCAGGACGAATCGACCTGGGACAACTACCTGCGCGGGTTGGCGAGCTACGTGCGACCGCGCGCCCAGGGCAGCGCCTTCACCGAGTTCTACTTGCGCTTCTTCGGGCACCACTTGGGCGCCATTGCCAAGCCCGGCGGGCTGTTCGAGGACACGACTGTCACGCGCTTGCCGTGGCGCGGCCAGGTGCGGCGCGTGCGCATGGCGGTCTACCGGCGCGCGAATGCGGGAGGCGCGGCGCCCTCTCGACGCGGCCAATCGCCCGAGCAGGCGCTGACGACAATCTGCGACCGGCTCGCGGGCGGCCTCGCCAATGCGGGCGTGAAGACTCGCCGCATGGAAGCCGCCGACATCCATCACTGGTTGCTGCGCTGGTTCAACCCACACCCGACACTGCTCGGCCCGAGCGCCGAGGACCGCGAGCGCTTCTACGCGCTGACACGCTATCCCGACGAAGTGGAAGATGGTGAGATCGAACTTGCCAGCGGAGACTTCGCACAGCGCCTGTTTTTCGGCCAGCCGCGCTCGGACGTGGTGAATGGCACCTGGCTGTTCGACGGCATGCCGCACCGGGTCATCGTGATGGACCGCATGCGCATGCCGCCCGCCACGGGCCACGTCACCGGCGAGACCCGCAAGGGCGGCGACGCAGTCAACGCGCTGTTCGACCAGATGCCAGAAGACACGATCATGTGTCTGACCGTCGTCGCTTCACCGCAGGATGTACTCGAGGCGCACTTGAACCACCTGAGCAAGAAGTCAGTGGGCGAGACGCTGGCCTCGGAGCAGACGCGCCGTGACGTGCAGGAGGCGCGCGGGCTGATCGGCAGCGCGCACAAGCTCTACCGCGGCGCGCTGGCGTTCTATCTGCGCGGGCGCGACCTCACGCAGCTCGACGCCCGCGGCCTGCAACTGGTCAACGTCATGCTCAACGCTGGCCTGCAACCGGTGCGCGAGGAGGACGAGGTGGCGCCCCTGAACAGCTATCTGCGCTGGCTTCCCTGCGTCTTCGACCCCGCGCTGGACAAGCGCCATTGGTACACGCAGCTGATGTTTGCGCAGCACGCGGCGAACCTCGCGCCCGTGTGGGGCCGCAGCCAGGGTACGGGGCATCCCGGCATCACCTTCTTCAACCGCGGTGGCGGGCCAATCACCTTCGACCCGTTGAATCGGCTCGACCGGCAGATGAACGCGCACTTGTTCCTGTTCGGCCCCACAGGCTCGGGCAAGAGCGCCACGCTCAACAACATCCTGAACCAGGTGACGGCGATCTACCGCCCGCGCATGTTTATCGTGGAAGCGGGCAACTCTTTCGGCCTGTTCGGCGACTTCGCCGCGCGGCTGGGTCTGAGGGTGCATCGCGTCAAGCTCGCTCCCGGTGCCGGCGTGAGCCTGGCCCCTTTCGCCGACGCGCACCGGCTCGTGGACACGCCCGGCAAAGTACAGACGCTCGACGCCGACGCGCTGGACGAGGACCAGGACAGCACGGCCCAGGTCGCGAACCGCGGCGATGAAGCCGATGAACAGCGCGACGTGCTGGGCGAACTGGAGATCACAGCGCGGCTGATGATCACCGGCGGCGAGGACAAGGAGGAAGCGCGCATGACACGCGCCGACCGCAGCTTGATCCGCCAGTGCATCCTCGATGCCGCCCACCGCTGCGTGGCGGACCAGCGCACCGTCCTCACCCGCGACGTGCGCGATGCGCTGCGCGAACGCGCCCGCGACACGTCACTGCCCGAGCTGCGCCGCGCCCGGCTGCTGGAAATGGCCGATGCGATGGATATGTTCTGCCAGGGCGTGGACGGCGAGATGTTCGACCGCGCCGGCACGCCCTGGCCCGAGGCCGACATCACGATAGTCGACCTGGCAACCTTCGCGCGCGAGGGCTACAACGCGCAACTCTCGATCGCGTACATCTCGCTGATCAACACGGTTAACAACATCGCCGAGCGCGACCAGTTCCTCGGCCGTCCGATCATCAACGTGACAGACGAGGGCCACATCATCACCAAGAACCCGTTGCTCGCGCCCTACGTGGTCAAGATCACGAAGATGTGGCGCAAGCTCGGCGCCTGGTACTGGCTGGCGACACAGAACATCGACGACCTTCCCAAGGCCGCCGAGCCCATGCTCAACATGATCGAATGGTGGATCTGTCTCTCAATGCCGCCCGATGAGGTCGAGAAGATCGCGCGCTTTCGAGAGCTGAACCCAGCACAGAAGGCGCTGATGCGCTCCGCGCGCAAGGAAGCAGGCAAGTTCACCGAAGGCGTCATCCTCTCGAAGTCGATGGAGGTGCTGTTTCGCGCAGTGCCGCCCAGCCTCTATCTCGCGCTGGCCCAAACCGAGCCGGAGGAGAAGGCCGAACGCTTTCAGTTGATGCAGCAGTACGGCATCAGCGAGCTGGATGCCGCCTTCAGGGTCGCCGAGAAGATCGACCACACCCGCGGCATCGAGTCGCTGTCATTCGACGCGCTGGCGTAACGAAGAGACCACCATGCCAATCCCTTGGTTCACGCGATCACGCTCCGGTGCCATCGCGCTGCTCGGGGTCGCGTTCCTGGTTGCGACCCTCTGGCTTTTCGGTTGGCGGCCCAACACGCGGTCGTTGAGCGCCGAGTCCGCCCAGGCCGACGCTGCAACGATGTCTTCACCGTCGGCCGGGCCGCCCTGGCGCTATGGTCGCGCCGATGCCCGATTCACCGTGATCGAGTTCGCCGATTTGGAGTGCCCGTACTGCCGCGCCTACTTCGCGGTGCTCAAGCGTTGGATCCGGGCGCATCCCGAGGTGAACTGGGAGTGGCATCACCTGCCTCTGGCGATGCACGAGCCGGCTGCGTCCAGCGAGGCACGCTTGGTCGAATGCGTTGGCCTGTCCGACGGTCCAGCGTCGTTCTGGCAAGCCGTGGCGTGGGTCTACGCGAATACCCGCGGTGACGGCCAGGGCTTGCCCGAAGGACTGCGTTACCCCGATCTGTCACCCGCAGCGCAACGCTGCCTTGCGAGCGACCGGCCGGATGTCTCAATCCGCGCACAGGCGGCGGCCGCGGCGAAGGATGGCATCGAGGCAACGCCAACGCTGCGGCTGCAGGACCGGCAGACCGGCAAGACGCTCGTGCTGCATGGCCCCGTCGAAGGCGATGCGCTGCTGTCGGCGATCGACCTTCTGGTTGTGGGCGGCGAGGTCGAACGTCCGTCATCAGATATGCCTGCCACCCCTGGCGGCGACATGCCCAGGTGTGGCCTCAGTTTCCGACAGCTTGTCCACCATGCGAGCGGTACCGGAAAACCGCTCCCCTGCGCAGGGGCACACTGAAGCGCTGGAGCAAGGGGTGGAGGTAGATGTCGTACTCGTGCCGGAAATGCCGCAGGCCAACGTGGCGGCCCATCGCATAGACTTCAGCTACAGCATGCCCAAGCTCGCGGACACTTGGCGTGACATCTTTGCCGCGCAAAACGGAAGGCCATCCGAGGCTGGTTCATTTGCGCTTGATTGGACACCGAGCCGCAAACGATGCCACGACCGTAGCCTCCGCCTTCAGACAGATTTCGCGACACTTGGGCGTTAAACTCCAAGTCCATCCACTGATACTTCCACAACATGGCAAAGCTCACCGTATCTGCTATTCGGTCTCAAATCGCTGCGCTTGAAGCGAAGGCTGTGCGCTTGACCGAGATGGAGACGAAGGCTTCCGTAGCGAAGGTCAAGGCCTTGATGGCATCGCTTGGCGTGACCATGGAGCACTTGGGCGCCAAGGTCTCAAGCACCGCCAAGGCTGCCAAAAAGGCTGTGCTTGGAAAGCCGAAGCCAGCCTCTGCGAAAAAGGCCGCCGCTAAGCGCGCTGGCGCAGGTACGGTCAAGTACAGACACCCGAAGACCGGCGCGACGTGGTCGGGATTTGGACGTCCGCCTGCTTGGCTGGCGGAGGCAAAGAGCCGCGACCATTACCTGGTGGACAACGCTGCGACCGGCTCAACGGCAGCGGCAGAGTCGAACATGCCGGCGAAGAAGTCGGCAAAGACGGCCAAGGCCGCGACGGCCGGGAAGGTGGCAGCCAAGAAGATCACCAAGGCAGCTAAGAAGGCTACTGCAGTCAAAAGCGCACCGGCGAAGAAGCGAGTCGCAGGCAAGTCCACGGCCAAGTCTGCAGCAAAGAAATCGACGCCGCGCAAGGCAGCAGCGAAGAAGGCGGCAGTTGCACCTGCAGCGGGTTCGGCAGAGGGCGTCGTGGCCAGCTAGGAGTCTGCGCGGCAGAAGCCGCGCAGACTCCTCATATGGTCGCCTCAGTCAATCACGTTAGTGCATGGGTGCTGTTGAGAGATGGGTTTCAGGATCGATCGGGTGATGCCGCTCGAGCGGTGAAGCGACGATGAATCAGACTCATATCCGCGGATTGATTACCAGCACTTCATCGATTCGTCGTGGGCCTGCCTCGCTCTAGCGTTGGGGATCAGCCTTGCGGTGCCCTTGTAGGAGTTCCGAGGGTTGCCCTTTCGGTGCTCACGTCGCATCGCCCGATCGATCCGAGCTGTCCTTTCGTTCAGGTTGTCGTGAGCTTCTCGCGCTGAGCCTGCATGCCAATGGCCCAGACGAAGCCGGCCAGCTCCCGTGCAACGGCGACGCAGGCCTTGTTGGCTTGCACACCCCGCGCGTTCAGTGCTGCAAACCGCTGAGTCAGCCGCAGCTGCGCATTCCAGGCCATCATGCGTATCGGTTCGGACAGCTCTTGCTGCCGCACTTGGGCCTCCTTGCCGATACGGGCCTTGAATCGATAGTTCCAGGCCGCTTCGGTCAAAAGCCTGCGTGCATGTGCATTGCCCGTCTTGGTGATGCTGCCGCGGCTTGTTCGCTCGCCACTGGAATGCTCTGACGGCACCAGCCCGAGATAGCCCATGAGTTTGCGCGGATGTGCAAAGCGTCCCAGGTCACCGATCTCGGCCACCAGGCCGATTGCGGTGATCGCGGCGACGCCGCGAAGTGCTTGCAGCGCGCCCACGACCGGCTCGAAGCGCCAACCCGTTGTCGAAGCCACAAGTGCCTTGGTCAGGCGCTCAACCCGATCATCGGCAGACTTCACTGCGTGCCAATATCGGTGAATGCGGTCTGGGCTGCACCGGCACCGAAGTTCAAGGTCACCAGCCAGCGGTAGTAGGCACCGCACCACGAAGTCTTTCCGGTGTACCGAATGTCGTGGCGCAGCAGGAAGCCCTTGAGCTGGTGACGTGCCTGGACGCGACTGTTGACCGCGTCTTCTCTTGCCCGCGACAGGTCACGAATGGCTTCGTCTTCCGGGTCCGGAATCCATACGGCGCTCAACTGTGCAGCACGCGAACACTCGGCCAATTGCACGCTGTCGCGTCCATCGGTCTTGACCCGATCACCTGGGCGTCGAGGAATCTGCGAGGTCGCAATGACCTCACAAGCGTAGCCCTTGGCCGTCAAGGCGCGCTACAGTCCGAAGCCGGTTGGCCCAGCCTCGTAGACCAGGTGCAGCTGCTCTGCCGTGCCGATCTTGGCCAGCGCCTTCAAGAGCTTGGGGACGTCGTGCGTGACCTTGCCGATCAACCGCCCAGGCGCGCGCCCCGGCTCTGCCACAGCCACGCTGATGCTGTCCTTGTGGACGTCCAGGCCCACATGAAATTTGCTACGCTCTTCCACGGTCGGTCTCCTTGTTGCTGACGACGCAAGTCACAGCATGTAGCTCTACACGCCTCGGCGTGCAACCTACGATGTTGGGGACCGGCCGCCTGCGCTGGGGCGGCGACCATGATGTCTAGCCCTGTCAGCAGGCGACGCCAACATCGCGACCCTCTCCTACTGGAACGCGGCGTGGGGCCCAGCACACCCCGCAGCCATCAGCAGACTCTGTGGAACGGCGCTTGTCGGTGACTGCACCAAGCTTGCGACCGGCCCTGCTGCCTCACCCAAGAGCTTTTTCTACCTCTGGAAGCGCACAACGTTGACGCGTGAACGAAGCTACGAAGGCTACACCGAAGCGCAGACGCTGTACGGTGCGGTCGTAGCCTAGCTACATCTCTGCAGCCACGCAATCATTCGGCAAGTCTAGGCGGAACCCACGTCGATGGTCAGCGTGATGGCTGCGGCGATGGGCGCCGTCCGCCGGTAAAGCAGATTCCCCAACCTCACGTCGTCGACAGCATCGAAGCGCCGCCCCTCTCGGCAACGCAGCACTTCATCGGCAACGAAGGCTTCTATTCGCCAGCCCTGCGAGACCGCAAGCCCGTCAAACGTCGGTACGTTTCCCGCGCTCAAAGACGTCAGCGAAGTATGCACACTTCTGGCTGACAGCACTCGCATGCCGACGGTGTTGGAGTCCGCAGCGACCAACCCGCCAGATGCCGGGTAGTCAGCCTCAAATGGCACGGTCAAGGGGTTGTACAAGCCATAGTAGACCGGGATGCCACTCTCCTGCTCATACTCGTTGATACGACCAACCTGGTCAGAGCCAGTCGTCAAGGCGCCGTAAACGCTCTGGTCGTTGAATCGAAATCGACGCTGCACGGTCAGAGGTAGCTGTGGGTCAGTTCTGTCGACCAACCTGCCGATGCCAATCGCATAGTCGAACGAGTCGACGGGCGCCACCGCAATCTCCTCTGAATACAGCCTTTTCGTTTGCAGCAATGCGACCTTCCTCGTCTCAAGGTGACCAGCGCGACGCATGATGACGACGAACGCGATGTCGGCGATCTCCCAGCGGTGATACATGTGTCGGCCTCCGAGCCAGTGAGACTCCAGCGACACCGCCGCCCGCTCAGCGGCGAAAAAGGCTGGAGGCGTCGCCGAAAGCTCCATGATCAGGACATGGTCCAAGGACTCTTCGTGCATGGATGGATGCACTGACATCGTGCGAGTCACCTTGTCGTTGGCGTCCGCGAAGACGCGCCGTACATAGTCGATGACAACTTCTGGAATTTGCTCGAACGCATCAGCCATGGTGTTCCTCTCACGTTGGCAGGGAAGCTCATTCTCGCGAGAGCCGGCATCCGTGTCACGCCTCAAAGCTGGAACTAGGCGGCTTGGCAGAGGCCCCGGCGGGGCGGCCGCACTCACTCGTGCTGGCGTACGCTCAATAAGTAGTTAGTCAAGAGGCAACGGCATCGCATCAAGCTGCGAACGCCCTACACTGGTTGCATGCGACGCACATTCCGAGCAACAGAGTTCGTCTCTCCCGGCAACGGAGATCTCAAGGCAACACGAGCAGCATTTCTTGACCGCCAGCGAGACTTCACGTGGGAGGGTCTCTTAGAGAACCCACGGGTGCTTCTGGTCGCCGAGGCTGGTGCCGGCAAATCGCACGAGTGCCGCGGTCGGGCCGAGGAGATGTTCAAGCGTGGCGAGGCCGCCTTCTTCTTGAGACTTGAGCACGTCTCCACAAACGGCGTCGAAGGATCGCTCGGGAAGAAAGCTCTCCGCAGGTTCAAAGCCTGGCGAGCGTCAGCATCGCAGACGGGTTACTTCTTCCTTGACTCGGTTGATGAGTTGCAGCTCGTTCATTTGTCGTTTAAGGAAGCACTTGAACGACTCGCGGACGACATCGAAGGCGCGCTCGGAAGAGCCGTCATCGTCGTCACCTCGCGTCCTATCGCGTTCGATCGCAGCGCATTCGCGAAGGCACTGCCTGTACCGCGACGCGTCACGAGGGCTGAAAGCGGAGACCAGTTCGTTCAGACTGCCATGCAGGAGGCCAAAGGCAGTGAGGAAGACCCCGCGCCCGCCACGGTGCGAGAGTTCGAGCTCCTTCCTTTGAACAACGAGCAGATTCTCGAGCTCGCTCAGGAGTTGCACGTCAAGTCGCCAACCGAATTGCTGCGGGAGATTGAGGCCAAGAGCGCTCAAGACTTCGTGCGCTGGCCACAGGAACTGATCGAGCTCTGCGACGACTGGCGGGAACACGGTGAGATCCGCGCGCAGCGACTGCAGATGGAGAGCCACGTTACGGCGCGCCTCACGGCACGCCAAGAGCGCAGAGAGCAAGCAGACCTGTCTCCGGCAACGGCCCGCCAAGGTGCTCAGCGCCTAGCGGTTGCAGTGATGCTTTGCAGACGCTGGGCATTTCGATACGGTGCCTCTGCAGACAACCACAGTACCGACGAGAAGCCAATCGACCCCTCGGTGATCTTGGCGGGGTGGAACGCACGGCAGGTTTCGGCGCTGCTGCAGCGTCCGCTGTTTGGTGACGGTGGATACGGTCAAGCGCAGTTTCGGCATCGCTCCGTCCTCGAATATCTGGCGGCGTGTCAGATTCATGACCAGATCGAGCAAGGAACAGTGACGCTGTCTGCCGCCAAACGCTTGCTGTTTGGCATGTCTGGCACAAACGAAACTCTGCTGAAGCAGGGCATGAGGCCGGTCGCCGCGTGGCTCAGCCTCATGCGGCCTGACATCTTCGAAGCGGTCCTCAGCGTCGAGCCTGCCACATTGCTAATGCACGGCGACCCCGAATCCCTTGAGCCGGCGCAATGCCAGCGTGCACTGACGGAGTATGTCGCGCGGTTCGGCAAAGGTGGCTGGCGCGGATTGGAGATCGCGCGGTTGCAGGTCGTCAGGCTGGCCAGGCAGCCGCTCGGCGCCACCATCGCGACTCTCTGGAACACGGGAATCGAGAACCCTGAAGTTCGCCGACTTCTGCTCCAAGCGATCTTGGCGGGCGGCTACCACGAGTGCGCAGACCTCGCAGCAGACGCGGCAACGGATGATAAGGCGAGTCCCGCCGAGCGCTACGAGGCGATCGCAGCACTCTCGAAGTTGGCGGATGCCCGTGCCGACGAGATCATCGAAACGTCGGTCTCGACGACCAGCACTTGGCCGCCGCTGATCGGACGGCTGGTCTGCGCGCAACTCTACCCCGCACACGTCACTGACGATCAGTTTTTGCAGGTGCTGGAAGGGATCAGTAAGGACACAAGCACTGACCTTCCGTATGCCAGCAGCGTGATCAACAGGCTAGCGAAGGCGGACATCCCGGTCAACCGGCTAGTGGGCATGTTGCCCAGGCTAGCCTCGCTGGCTCTCGCACAGCCTCATGCTGATGTGGATGATGACGGACCCAAGCAGACTACAGAAGCAAAAGCGGCGCAAGCCTTGAGAGTCGTATGCCTGAGACTGCTCGCCGATGGTGTCAAGTCAACGGAAGTTCTCCGGGCGGCGGTCATCGCGTTTCGCACCAACGGCACTCCCTACGAGCGCCGCCATGACAACGGAGAATTCTTCAAGTTGCTTTCCAACCTCGATACGGCGAGCCGCGAGGTTGTCTTCCGGGCCGACTATGAGTGGGTAGGCAAGCGGCATACGGACTTCGACTCCCGCAAGATCTTTCAGCAGCTGGCCTTTCACAACGGAGCTGTGACTCTTCAACTCGATCGCGACCGAAAGTGGATCTACGAATGTCTGGCTGACCCAGCGAAATCGCTCGACTATCGAGCGGTTCTTCTTAATTTCGCCTTCCGCTTGGCGCCACGAAAGGAGAAGTACAGCAAGATCGTTGGGATCAAGGAGATTCGTCGCTCCGTAAAGGACTCGGCTGAACTGACCACTCATCTCGAAAATCTATTGGAAACGAGCAAGCCAGATCCGATGTTTCTCAAGATGGAGCAAGAGCATGAAAAGCATCAGGCTCAGTCGCGACGCAAGAGAGAAAAGCAGCGACGCCTGTGGCACGAGTTCTGGGAGAAGCTCGCCAAGCATCCAGATGATGCGCTGGCACCCAAGTTTCGCGACACAACGATCTGGAACTTGTACATCGCGCTGCGCAATCGACCCAGAGGCGGCGACGATCTTCGGTGGGACCGCGCCTTCATCGGAACTCACTTTGGTGATCGGATTGCCGACGAGCTCAAGTCGAGCTTCAAGGCCTATTGGCGCTCTATGCGCCCGACCGTTCGAGCCGAACGCACGCGCGAAGAGAAAAGCACCTTCGCCGTTTTTTGGTCAATAGGCCTCATCGGCATCTACGCCGAGGCCGAGGACGAGCGTTGGGCGGCCAAACTGACTGCCAAGGAGGCTGAGCTTGCAACGCGGTACGCGTTGCTTGAGGTGAGTGGCTACCCGAGCTGGCTGGACGCGCTCGCCGATGCTCATCCCACCGTCGTCGAAAGCGTGCTCGGTTCGGAGATCGACTCAGAGCTAGATGAGACCGGCACTTCGGGAAGATGGCATTCGACGAATCTCCAATCGTTGCAGTACGGCAGCGCTTTGACCGGCAGACTGCTGCAAGGTAGGCTCATCGGCTGGCTGCAAAAGCGCATGCCGCTCGGATCGGGGCCATGCTCGCCGGAGTTTGAGAGCAAGATCGAACAGGTCACTCGCGTGCTGCTCGTACATGCTTCGGAGAGCGTCAAGCGTTGGCTTGCCGAACTGGCGCTTTGTCACGTCCGACGGACGACCAGTTGGCTGCCGCAATTCTTCTGGTTTCCGTTGCTGTGCCAGGCGAGCCCCAACCGTGGGGTGGCGACGTTGCTGACGATGCTTGCTGGCCTTCGCGTCGAACCCAATGGCGTCGCGGTGGCGATGATCGGCCATGTTTTTGACGATCGCGCTTCGGTCGTTAGCGGCTGGCGCGACGGCCTCACGCCCGAGCAGAGGTTGGCTCTGGTCAAGGACATCCATCGTCACGTTGACTCGAAGCATGACGCCGTTCACGCGGGGGCGTACTCGCCTGGCAATCGTGAGCACGCCGAAGACGGTCGGCGCGCCGTTTTCGCAGAACTGATGGATGCACAGGGCCCTCTCGCACTCGAAGCGAAGCTAGAACTCGCTACCGTTCCGGCGTTCGCACACGTAAGGGACCGAATCGCCATGATGGCTCGTGAACGACTGGCGGCCGAAGTAGATCAGATCACCTTCGGCCCTGTGGAAGTCGCTCGAATGCTAGAAGGCAAGGAACTGGCGCCCACGACGACGAGCGACATGGCAAAGCTCTTGAGTGACCGACTGGACGACCTTCAGGAGCTGATGCTCCGAGATACGGCGCCGCGCGCTGCCTGGGCCATGGTCAACGACGAGAACTCGCTTCGGCCCGCGATCGCTCGCGAGTTCGAGGTCGGAGCTCGAGGAGCCTACACCGTCGATCAGGAGGCTGTCACGGTCGATGGCAAGGAGACGGACATTCGCTTGCGCGCGCCAAGCGGACATCAGGCAACTATTGAACTCAAGGTAGGTGAGAAGAGCCGCTCGGCCGCAGAGTTGCGCGACACCATCCAGAACCAGCTCGTGCTCAAGTACATGGCGCATAAGTCGGCCAGGTCGGGCTGCCTCTTGGTGACTGTGGCCAAGTCGGGTCGCACATGGCGTCATCCAGACGACGGCCGCAAGATCGACAAGTCCGAACTTCAGAAGCTGCTGGACGAAGCTGCGCTGGAGGCCCAGTCTCGCCTTGGAGGTGAGGCTCGCGTGTTTGCGCGTGTACTCGACTTGACGCCACGTTTGACGACAGAAGCGAAAGCCAAACGCCGCAGACAACTGACAAGGCGAGGCACCAAGCAACCCACGCCAGTTCAACCGAAGCGCAAGCCGAAGGCCTAGTTAGACCAACCGCTGTCGGAAGTCACTCGAACCGGCCTGTCGACAAGCTCTCGTCGCGGCCGGTAAGCGCTTTTTGGGAGGAATCTAGATGACGAAGCATATTGAATCGCCCCGGATTTTGAGTAGGCTCCAAACCGACAGGCCGATTCCCGCAGAGGTCTCGGCACTCTACGTGCGCCGCTTGGCGGATGACGGACCCGCAAGCCTCGATCGCGTCGAAGGAGCCATTGCGATAAAGCAGTTCCTGGGGCCGCCGCTCGAGGGTTGAGGAAGCCGCGCAATGTGGTCGCGCCCGCTGGTTACCAGTTGAGTGGGTATCAACGCCAGCCCGGAACGTCCCAGGTCATTCGGGAAACCACTTTCGAATATCCGCATACCGATGGCCTGGGCCGAATAGCTGGATGTACCCCGCTTTGTGGGGCGTCATGTCGACATAGGGGCAGCTACCGCGCTGCCTTCGACCAACTGGCACATTTGCGCACAACCCGCCCCCAGGGCTACAACGGCAGTCCAACGCCTGAAGCTCCGCTGTCCTCAGCTCGAATGTCTTCCAATCTCTGATGCGCCGCTGAAACGATGCTGTCTGCATCAGCCATTGCCGCGGAAAGTAGTAGCCACTCGTCGATCTGTTCGCGACATATCGCCCAAGCCCCAGCCCTCTCAACTGCTTTGATGTCAGCTTCGACCTCGACCTCGCTCTTCGTTGTCGCAAAAGCCGGAACAACACGAAGGTTGCCATAGCCGCCCCTCTCAAGCGCCGATCTCACCAAGGCGCTTCTAGCCAGGAGATTCGACGTCTTGTCAGCTTTCAAAACGCCGGTAGTGCACTCCACTAGGAGGAAGTCTCCGCTCGGACTTGTCGCAATCAAATCTACGGCGTCCTGCATCAACTTGATGCCCCCGAGATAGAACACTTGAAAGCCCAGCATGGTAAGAACCCAGCCAATGGTTGGCTCGATGTCTCGACCATCATTGCTTCTTGCCACAGTCTCTAGCTGCTGACGCAGACCCGCGAGCTTCGAATCGAACACTTCAAAGGCGATCCGCAGCGGATTCTCATACGCGGCCTGGTCCACGACCAAACGCTCGTGCTGAGCGACCCCGTCATAGATTGCCGTGCAATGCACGGCTGCACCCTTCGGTACCTCCAGGGTAGCGTTCGCCTGAGCAAATCCATGCTCGTTCGCTTTCCACGTGAAGCCGTGCGACCAAAGATACTTGCGCGCTACCACCGCCCCCTGTGAGACGACCCGTACCGCGAGGGTAACTTCTCCGCGATCGAGCTTGACACGTGCATTGACAACGATCGTGGCGGTGGTGTCTTTTACCTGTGAAGCTTCGTCAACCTCCAAGACGTTCTCCGCCAAAACTTCGAACAGGATGCTCTGCCCTTCAATCGCTCCGAACTTGAACTCAGCTGCAAGGTCATCCACGCCCGCGTACGGCACCTGAGCTGCCTTGAGTTCCCAGTCGAGGGTCGCGCGCCTGTACATCTCTGTCTGCGGGCCGCCGTAGACCTTCAAAACGGTGAAGCGGCGCATCCGATGCAGCCCAGCATCGTCTAGCACCGACAGCGACGCGCTGTGCGAACCGGAGCCATTACCAGGGAATGAAAATGAGCCCCTGGGCAGTGGAAGCAAGCCGTGCTCCGTCAGGCTATTCAGATAGTCCTTTGCGCTGACCTTAACTTCGCTAAGCCGAAAGTAGCCGGCACAAACGCTGCTGGTCTCGAGCTCAGGAGGTAGGCTAGCGGCGCTGGCTTGACTGCCTATCACCATGCGAGCCGCGAGCACCACAACGTCGTTGCCTCGACGGATGGCCAGGTAGCTCACGGTCGTTTCGTTTGTCTCGTCTTTCAGGCACTTGGGAAGACTTCTAAAAAATTCTGCGACGTACTTCTTATCAAGTTCACCCAGCGGCATTCGGACTCCTCCCTGCGTGCGTCGGCCTCGACCGCAAATGTGTCGATCCAGCCACCGCGATGCGCTTTGGCTACATTGTCATCCAACGGGTTGCTTTGCAAGCTATCTTACTCAGCACAGCTAAGTCTGTCTTAACGTTGAAGGCAGCGTACATCTATGGACTCCCAGTCTTTTTGGCTTGAGACGCCACGGCCGAATTGACGACGTGACAATCGGCTATACGCGTCTAACCTGCATCTTAATGCGACTCTCCATCGAACTGGCAATCTACTTTTCGCATTGGTTCCGCTTCCTCGATGTAGGCGTGTGCTTCTCCCACAGGAGTCAATACTGGAATGCCGCCTCATCAGGCCTCCTCAAGCGCAAAGTGACGCCCAACGGGTTCCGATAGCTCCACTGCTAGTCCCAGGGCGTACTACCTCGAAACGGCAGCCGTAACATGTTTCGAAGTAGACGCAGCCGACGCCACGGGAGCGGAAGCTGGTGACGCCACCTGCTGAGCCGCCGAGGCTGCGGCCGAACATACGGCCAACGCGGCCTGCGCCCATCCGGTCGGCACAGGCTTCTCGATCTGCGATTGAATCATCGGAATAGACCTCGTCCGCCCCTTGCCGCCAATCACCAGCCCATCGACCAGAAGCCAAGCGTTGGTAACGAGAGGCGGTTCGGAGAGTGACATGAACGCTTTGGGTGGACAACTAGCACCCTCACGCGGCTTCTCCAAGCGCAGGCGAATGTAGCGGAGGTGGTCAGCGCGCAGCTGGACTGGGAAGCCCTCGTCGCGCCCATCGCCCAGCCAGGTCGCTTGCAAGCTTGCGGTCGCAAGCTGCCCACTCTTGTCTCGACTTTGCATCTCCAGCGTCAAAGACACCTTGTCCGCGAGCTCGAAAGTACCGCTGTCCGACAGAGTCAAAGCCAGCGTGCATGTCTTCTTCGACAGATCGCACGGGAGCGGAGAAAGGGAACGAGCGTAGATGCTGGGCGCATGGGCCCTCGCCCATGCTGGCAAGACGCATAGTTCGGCAGCCAGGACTACCAGTATCGGAATCGAGGCAATGAATTCCCAGTTGAAGTTCACGTCCTTCACGCCGTTCGTACGCTTCATTCCTTGCACCCAAGGAACAGTCATCGAGACAACGATCACTAGAAAGAACGACCAGGTGTCGGCCTGCCGGACCAGTCTCGCGTGAGGGAACAGCGTGATCGCAGTTGCATACAGAGATCCAATAACCGCGGAAACGACCACCAGCACGCAAAGGTAGCCCGTGATCCCCAGCCACCAAGCTGAATAGCTCGGTGGTTCCACTTTCTTAGCCTTCCCGACAACACGGGCAGACCAAGCCAGCGCGAATGCCGCGACAAGCACCAAGCCCACAGGAAGCAAAAGCGCTATCAGCCAGCTATCGGGATGAAGATCTTTGACGGAAAAGACAGCATCCAGCGTCTTCTTTCCAAGTTCCGCAAGTGACTCTGCCGTCGTCTGCGCCGTAGAGTCTCCGTCGGGCGTCATCCGCAAGCCGATTGCTTGGGCGCAAAACGTCACGCTCCAGCAGGCCACAACCGCTGAAACGACTAGCAGCGCGAATGGATATGAGAGGTCTTTGACCTCCGGCGCATCGGCGATGTGATTCAGTAGCCTCCGGCGCCAAACGACCCACCGTACAGCGCGCCCCCACTTGCGGAAATCAAGCTTTTTCAATAGTTCGAACATTTGATCTGATTTTTGTGGTGGTCGGTGTCAGAGAGAGGCGGCACTCGATGAGTTTGGGCGCCAAAGACACAGTACGCTTAAATTCTTGCTTGGACTATATCGGCCAGTGTCAAAAAACTAGTCGCTTCGAATTCTCTTAAAAGACATCTTTCTCGGTTCAATTCGAGAAGCTCACACCTCCTGATTCACCATGCGTCACCGGTTTGCTCATGGCGCAGCACCAATGGCCAAGTCTCTTGGGTTTTGAGCGGGCTCAAAGCCCAGTATCCCTGGGCACCGTGAATGCTCAGCGTCGTTGGATCAGGTTGAGCGTCGTATAGAGTGACCCCAGCGAGCCGTGCCTTAAGCACGACGTTCTCGACCTCGGGATAGATGCGTGCGAGAAGTTCTATGTCGGCGTCTTCGAAGCTGTCCAAGTTGATTGGACGCTGGAATTCATTGACCTGCGTCGCGACGAGCGGTTCGGTCCTGTTAGATGGTTGCAGACGCAGGGAGCACGCATCTCCCAGAAGCCAGAGCACCTTGGCCTTTGCGAACTCGCCTGCCTGTATTGCCTCGAAACCTCGATTCCACAGGAAGTTCCACCACGAGTGGTAGCTCCGGTCAGATGAGGTGTCACCATTCCAATCGCTCGCACGAAAGTCGTCGATGCTCGCGGTTGTTCCTATCGGGGGACGGTAGGCAGTAGTCAAATGATGTCCTTGGGTAGTAGGTGGCTGGAGATGCGGATGACTCGCTCCGGCGCTTGTAGCAAGGCTCGCAAGAGTATTGGGGCCTGGTCGGACGTGAGCTCGATGGCGTACCTGCCCTAAGCGGAGTGCGCGCAATGCGCATTCCTTGTGGCAGGAACCCGTCCTCGGCGTTCGACTTGAGCCTTGATCGAAAGCCTTGACGCTGCCATGACGGTTTCCATCTTCAGCACATACCCACTGCTGCGCGCCGTGCGGACTCTCTGCACAGGATGGCTGATGCTGTCGCTATTCTGCCGGGCCGCTTCCGCAGCCGACGTTCTCGTCGTCACGGACAGCCGTCATACCGTGCAGCCGGTGGCCGGCGCTCGCGTGATCGAGCTGGATCTGCCCGCACGCATCGAGGCCGATCTGGCTACGGGCCTGCCAAGTGACCCCAGCCAAGCGGCGACCCTGGTTGAGCAGCGTCTGCGCGACGGCGGTGAAGAACTGCAGCGTCGGCTCGGGCGCGCATACCAGTGCGTTTCCGAAGCGTGGAGCTTGGGCATTGCCAAGCTGCCGGCGGTGGTGGTCGATCGCCGCTACGTGATCTACGGCGAGCCGGACGTGGCCCGCGCCGTAGCGCGCATCGAGTCTTCCCGGAGGGCACCGCCATGAACCGCTTGCTGTACGCACCGTCGTGCCGGGCCCGCCAAGTCATCGCCTCGGTGCTGCTCTGTGGTGCCACGGCTACCTTCGCGCTGAACACCGCGACCATCGTGTCCTCGGCCGTGTCGCCCGACTGCCTGGAGTACCGCGTCGTCGGCATCTGCTACTGGCTGTTCTGCACCACGTTCAGTTGCTCGGTGCGTACCTCGGTGAAGGTGCGCCACTACGTGCCGGACGCGGTCGTATCCAGCTACTCGAACACCGGCGCGAACCCTTGGGTCGAGATGCGGTTCATGAGCGTGCCGAATCCCACGGCGAAGGCCGGCGGCGATGGCACGACCAACCACGACGGCGAGAACAACCTCGCCAAGTTCAAGAACGCCGACGTGATCGGACATCCCGCCGGCTCGGTGTTCAGCCAGTTCGCGAGCAGCTCCGGCTACACCTGCCAAGGTGCCGGCACAGCCTTCATGCCGTACCTGCTGAGCACGCTCGACACGCTCGCCTGGCGCTACGACGTCCCCGAGGCGGTCTACCCCGAGTCGCTGGTTCCGGGCATGCGCGAGATCGGCGCCCGCGCGACGCTGAACCTGTGGGGCAACGTATATCCCCGCGGCGGCTTCCTGCACCAGACCGACGACTACGAGAGCGGCGCGGTCGTCGCACAGCGCGCTGGCGATGTCGTGACGCGGCGCACCCAGCCGCACGTGTACCAGCCGCTGCTCGCCGATGCACACGACGGCTACTGGCCGGCCGACGCGCTGGTGGAAAGCGATGCATCCACCGGCAAGTGGCAGGAGCTGACGCCCACGCTCTCCACCACCTGCGCCGTCTTCCCGCATCACAACGTGCGCATCCAGGCCCCGCAGGGCGACTTCGCCTGGGCGCTATGGCGGCCCTATGCCTGCTGCGAGCGCCGCGGGCAAGTCTTCCTCAGCAGTGTCGATTTCCAGTGAGAGGTTTCCCCATGAATGCGTCTCTCTCCCGTCTCGCTCAGCGCGCCAGGCGCCACGCGCTGCCCATTGCTCTGTTCTGCGCCATCACGACCGCGGTCGGCGTGGCCTGGGCGCAGACCCGCATCAATCCCAGCGGCATCGGCGTGACCGGCAGCGTGATCGGCGACGACGTTCTCTATAGCGTCGGCGGCGGGCGGGCCGTGTCGATGAGCGGTGCCGGGAACATGCAAAGCATCGGCGTCGGGATCGGTTGGAACAGCAACCTGATCTGCGGAAACATGAGCATCACGACGACGCTGCACAACCAGTTGAACGGCATCACCCACGGCTTTCAGTCGATCATGAGCACGGTGATCCAGAACGCCACCGCCGCCGTGGCATCCCTGCCAGCGCTGATCATCCAGCGCGCCGATCCAGGCCTCTACAACCTGCTCACCAACGGCGTTCTGCAGGCGCGTCTCGACTTCGACCGCTCGAAGCTGACCTGCCGTGCCATTGCCAACCGGATGGCGGACATGGCCGGCGGCCAAGCCGGTTGGGACCAGCTCGCCGAGGGCTTTTCGCTGCGCGATGCGGTGGGCAGCGGGGATGCGGTGGCCTCCGTCGACCAGGCGGAATCCACCCACGGCAACAACGGCGTGCCCTGGGTCGGTGGCAACAATGCGGGCGGCTCGAGTCAGAGTTCCGTCAAAGTGGTCGGCGATGTCACTCGCGCCGGCTACAACCTGCTCAATGGTCGCAGCGTCAGCGATACCTCGTCCATTGATCCGGCCACATGCGGCAACCGGCTCACTTGCCAAACCTGGTCCTCGCCCGACGCGGCCGCGGCCTGGGCGACCCGTGTGCTGGGCGAGCGCGAGCAACGCACCTGCGAGAGCTGCACCAAGACCCAGACGACGCCGGGCGTGGGCCTCACGCCGGTGATCCAGGACGAGTACGACACCAAGCTGCAGGCGCTGCAAGACCTGGTAACGGGCGCAAAACCCACGACAGTGGCGAACCTTGAAGCCGCGGGCAGCAACTCTCTGCCGATCACCCGCAGCGTGATCGAGGCGCTGCGCGACGAACCCGACCAGGACCTGCTCGGTAAGCGCCTGGCTTCCGAGTCGGCGCTTTCCAGCGTGCTGGAGAAGGCCCTGCTGTTGCAGCGCACGCTGCTGACTGGCAAGAAAGAGCCCAACGTCGCGGCCAACGAGCTGGCCGCAAAGGCAGTCGATCAGGAGAACGGCACGCTGGAGCAGGAGATCAACAACCTCAAGAACGAATTGGATCTGCGCCGGTCGTTGGCGGCCAATTCGGCGATGGCCATCGTGCAACGTCACAATGCCCGTGCTGGCGGATCGCGCGGCATCTTTGAGGGCGACACCACGCGCGACCGGCTCAAGGAAGTTCAGAAGCCGCGGAGTGCACCATGAGCGAATGGGGCTGGATGTGGCCGGCTTGGCTGGTCAACCGACGCGTCGCCGCTGGTTTGCTCAAGACATTGCTGTGGGCGCTGCTGGTGGTTGGCGTCGCGGTCGGCATGAACGTCGCCGGCATCCATGTCGTCGGCAGCATTGACGGCTGGCAGCGCTGGCTCGCGGTGAACCGCGGCTACTTCTTTGCTTGGCGGCTTCTTCTCTATGCGGCGACCGCCTACGGTTGGTGGCGGATGCGCCTGCGCCTGCGCGAACGCGAGCCCTCGGCCGAGACGCATCAACGCCTGCGGCGCGTCGAGATCGCGGCCCTGGTCACCCTCGCGCTGCTCGAAGGCAGCCAACTGCTGCGCAGCGGCTAAAGGCGAGGAGAACGCCATGACTCTCTACACGACGGACTATCTCGAGTATTACCTGACCCTGGTCGGGTGGATCGTGAACAACGGCATCTGGAACATCCTGGTGGCCAGCGGCGTGTTCGCGCTGCCCTTCGTCGCCATCGTGATCCACGAGTGGCTGCGCGCGCGGGCCGAGGGCGCGGACGAGGGCAACAAAGGCGTGCTGTCCTCGATGCGCATCGAGAACCGCGTGTGGGTGGCGATCGTGGTCATCCTGTTCGCGGGCATCCCCTTCATCCCGGTCGACCTGAGCGCGATCAAGTTCGACACCACGCGCTCCGCACAGTGCCAGGTGAGCGTTCCGCAGCCGGCAGAGACGGGCTGGTCCAACGTCTACACGACGCTGAACAACCAGAGCGCGCTGGTGCCGGTGTGGTGGTTCTTCATGCACGCCATCTCAAAGGCCGTCACCGGCGCCGCGGTGGCCGCCATTCCCTGCGGGACGGACTTGCGGCAGATCCGCATGGACGTGGACTCGACACGCATCAACGACCCGGTGCTTGCACAAGAAGTGGCGGACTTCGTACACGACTGCTACGGCCCCTCGCGCGCCAAGCTGTTCATGGATCGTCCGACGCTCTCCAACGATCAGGTGAATGACGTGACCTGGATCGGTTCGAGCTACTTCCAAAGCACAGCAGGTTTCTACGATACCTCTCACTCCAGTACGCCGCGCACGGCCTGGCCCTATGACGCGACGCGCGATGCGGGGCTGGCTCAGGTGGACAGCGGCGGGGGCTATCCCACCTGCCAGCAGTGGTGGTCAGATGGCAGCAGCGGCCTGCGCCCTCGGCTGCTGGCTCAGGTCGATCCCGATTTGCTTTCGCGCATCGGCCATTGGGCCGGCTTCCTGTCGCAGAACGAGGTGAATAACTCGGTGATCCGTGCCGTGGTCTCACCGCAGCAGCAGAAGATGAACCAGGGCGCCGTCTACACCGACTACGGCGGGCAGATCGAGAAATCGCTGCCCAACGTCGTGACGCGTGGCGCTAGCGACCTCGGGCTGACCGTAGGTTCGCTGGGCTTCTTCCCGGCGATGGATGTGGTGCGCCAGGCGCTGCCGATGGTGCTGTCGTTGCTGAAGATGGCGCTGGTCATCTGCATCCCGCTTGTGCTGGTCTTCGGCACCTACGAGCTCAAGGCCGTGATCGCCGTGAGCTGCGTCGAGTTCGCGCTGTTCTTCGTGGACTTCTGGTTCCAGCTCGCGCGCTGGCTCGACAGCACAATCCTCGACGCGCTCTACGGCTGGGGGTTCGGCGCGAATCGGCCGCACACCAACTTCGATCCGCTGATCGGCTTGAACAATACGTTCGGGGACATGCTACTGAACTTCGTCATGGCGACGATGTTCCTCGTGCTGCCGAGCTTATGGGTAACCGCGCTGGGTTGGGTGGGCGTTCGCGCAGGCGGCATGCTCCAGGGGTTGGCAAACGGGACGAGAGATGCTGGACAGGCTGGTGGTAGGGGATCAAATTTGTTGATCAGCGCTGCCAAGAAGTAGCTACGGCATCAGTCGTCTTCAAACCGCGGGTCTGGATCGTCGTCGTAGGACGCCGGGTGATAAAACGGACCTTCTCGGTGATCGCGTTCTTCAGCCTTGCGACCGAGAAAATCGGGATCGCTTTCCGTGTCCTCCCGCCGTGCGATCCAAGCCGCTACCAGAACACACACGATCAACAGCGCCAACCAGAACGCAGCGTAGACCAGCATCCCGAGCACTGCGAGCTTCAGAATCGTTAGTACAGCCCTGGCAGCGCCTGGCGCCCATCCTTGCGCCACCAGCCATCCATTCGCCCGCCGATCGAGACGCACGCAGCCTCGCCAAGCGCGGCCCAACGTCCGGCCCAGGCGCTCCGTAAAAGTGGGCTTTGCGGCCATGTTCATGGTGGCGACCTTTCCAAACTTGGCTCAGGACAGATCCACCGGGCCTGGATCGGGCTCCACGCCGATGCGGTAGTTCGCAACGAAACGAGGCCAGTCTGCATGGTCAGGCAAGTCGATATCAGCGATGAGCTTGACCTTCTTCTCGGCTCGCTCAAACAGGGCGATGCTGGCGGCCGGGTAGTTGTTGCGCGACGGATAGAGCACGCCGTCGAATAGCGGTGCATCGTCGTCTCCCAGCATGGCATGCACTTGACCGGACACCTGTTGCGTGTGCGTGTAGCTGCGACTGGCCAACTGCTCCAGGTTCAAGCCGAAGTAGCCGGCCATCACGCCTTCAGCCGTGAGGTCGGCCAAGTGCAGTGCTTCCAGCACACCGACTGCGCGCACCAGACGGCTCTCGACTTCCGCCAATGCGATCGAGCGCTTGGTGTCCCTATCCCACTGGTGCTTGTGAAACACGGATTCCATCAACGCTGTAGGGAGGTCGCGGCCCAGGTAGAGCACGCCGTAGTTGCGCGCCGGCGCGTCGTAACGGTTGGTGCCGTCGCGGCCGTAGTACAGCGGTTTGTTTCGGTAAACGACGCGACTGACATGCTGAAGCAGTTCACCCACATCGATTCGGAACGGCGGCAATTCGATACTCACGCGAACTCCGACTCAATGGATGCCCAGCACGTTGAACACCGCCTTGGTCAGCTCATTGACCGAATCGGCCGTCACCGCATCCACCGGCGAACGTCCGCCCAGGCTTTCGAGCGGCTCGGACAAGGCGCGGTACAGCGTCCAGTTATCAACCTCGAGCGCCCCTTGCAGCACGGCTTGCGTCAACTGCTGTTTCGCTGGATCGAGTTGCCAGTCGGGCAGCTTCTGGCCGCGAGGCCCCACGTTCAGCGCCAGCAACCGGCGCGCATCAATGTCCTTGTAGATCTGCTGGCGCGATTTGTTTGCCAGCCGGACAAACTCGGGCAGCGGCAGGTTGTGCGGCTGATCGAAGGCCTCCAGCAGCATGGTGCGACCACGCTGGATATCGGTCTCACCCGGCACCCAACGGATGTCAGAACGCAGCGCAGCCGCCTTGCGCGTCAGGGCTTGTTCCGTCGTTTCCACTGCCGGCGGCACATCCAGGGCCGATGGAAGCTCCATCGCTTCCACACGTTCATACACGAACGCCTGCAGTTCGGCCGCAAAGGCCCGGGCATCCCGGATGTCGACGCTCGCGGAGAAGCGGCTGACGACATCGTCCACCGTGACTTGTGGCAAGTGATCGGCAATGAATTCAAGGGCACTGGGCATGGTCATCTCTCGCAGGCAGGATTGAGACAGTGACATACTAGTCTCCAATGTCTCCTTTGTCAACTATGTAAACCAACCTGAGGTAGCCTGGCACGACCGTTTCGCCCCCAGCGGTTGAGGGCGTCATGCAGCGTAAGCCGATCCCGAAGCGCGGTCGCACCCCAATGCGGTTCAGATCAGCCGCGCATTGACAGTGGAATCCTCCCACCGGCTTGCCCTATACCCAAAAGGATTGAAAGCCAAAGGGTCGGGAAGGGACAAGGGAACGGGAGCAAGGGGAAAGGCCCTACCCAAAAAGGCCAAAAGGCTCTCCCGACCGGCTCGCCGTCCGGGGTTCGCCATGCTCTCGCTGTTCCAACGCAAACGGGTGCCGCCCGCCGCCAGCGGGCCACCGATGCCCGCACCTCCCGCCGAGCTCGGCAAAGGGCTGATGCGGCCGGAGCCGGCCGCATCGCTGCTGGCGACGCCGCGCCGACAGAAGCTGCTGGAACACATCTGGCAGCGCACCTCACTGTCGCGGCGGCAGTTCGGCTCGCTGTACCTGGCCCCGCTAGAACGCTACGCCGAACTGGTCCAGCTTTTCCCAGCCTCCGAGAGCCACCACCATGCCTATCCGGGCGGCATGCTGGACCATGGTCTCGAGATCGTCGCCTACGCGCTCAAGCTGCGACAGTCGCACTTGCTCCCCACTGGCGCCGCACCGGAGGCACAAGCCGCCCAGGCCGAAGCCTGGACTGCTGGCACCGCCTATGCGGCGCTGCTGCACGACATCGGCAAGATCGCCGTCGACCTGCATGTGGAATACGCCAACGGCACGACCTGGCACCCCTGGCACGGCCCACTGCGGCGCCCGTACCGATTTCGCTACCGCAAGGAACGTGAGTATCGGCTGCACAGCGCCGCGACCGGGCTGCTCTATGCGCGGCTGCTCGATGCCGACATCTTCGACTGGCTCTCCGACTATCCCGACCTATGGGCTGCCCTGCTCTACGTCCTGGCAGGCCAGTACGAGCACGCCGGCACACTCGGTGAGCTCGTGGTGCAAGCCGACCAGGCATCGGTGGCCCAGGAACTCGGCGGCGACCCCAGCCGGGTGCTCGCCGCGCCCAAGCACGCGCTGCAGCGCAAGCTGCTCGATGGCCTGCGCTACCTGCTCAAGGAAGAATTCAAGCTCAACCAGCCCCAAGCCTCGGACGGCTGGCTGACCCAGGACGCGCTCTGGCTGGTCAGCAAGACCGTCTCGGACAAGTTGCGCGCGCATCTGCTGTCGCAAGGTATCGACGGCATTCCAGCAAGCAACACGGCGGTCTTCAACGTGCTACAGGATCACGCCATCGTCTTGCCGACGCCGGACGGCAAGGCGATCTGGAAAGCCGCGGTCAGGAGCGATGCCGGCTGGTCCCACAGTTTCACCTTCCTGAAACTCTCACCCGCGCTGATCTGGGAAGCAGCCGAGCGACCCGCGCCCTTCGCAGGCCAGGTGCAGGTCGAACAAGACCAAGGAGAGCCAGCGCAGCCGGCGCAGGTGGCCGATGCTGCGGTCGACGTCGTGCGCCCGGAGCGCGACGATGCCACGCCAGCGAATGTGCCGTCGATCGCGCCGGCGGCCGCGGACAACGGCGTCGGCGCGCTACTCGATCTGCTGGACATGGGGGCCGGCTCCGAAACTTCACTGTCGGCGCCATCCAACTCGCCTGAGCCAATGGACGATGCGGCAGTCGAATCAGCCTCGCCACCTACAGCCCCGACGCAGTTCCGGGATCGAGAAGAACCCTCCGGCGAGCACTTCATGGCCTGGCTGACTCAGGGCGTGCGGGCCCACAAGCTCATCGTCAACGACGCCAAGGCCCTGGTGCATACGGTGGAAGGCACGGCCTACCTGGTCAGCCCCGGTGTCTTCCAGCGCTACGCGCAAGAACATCCGCGGGTCGCCTTCGTCGCAAAACAGGAGAAGGTGGAGGCGTGGCAGTGGGTGCAAAAACGCTTCGAGAAGCTGGGGCAGCATCGCAAGCAAGCAGCCAGCGGGCTGAACATCTGGACCTGCGAGGTTACGGGGCCACGCAAATCCCGGCGCCTGCATGGCTACCTTCTGGCCAATGCCAGTGCGTTGTTCGGGGAAATACCACCCGATAACCCCTACCTGAGCCTCGCCAACGACGCGCCAAAGCGCGAGAATTTCCCCGTTGAGCGCGATACCGATAACAAGCGGGGATAGGGTTACCAGCCACGGTTCGGGCCGGCTTCAATCCTCGGATTTGGAAGCCGATCCGGCCAGCTTGGCTTCGGTCAGGGCCATCAGGTGGGCAGAACTGCACTTCAGCGCGCGGGCGATCTTGAGGATCAAGGGGAGCGTGGGGACATGTTCGCCGCGCTCGATCTTTCCCATGTGCGAGCGCTCGATCCCAGCCAAGTGGGCCAGCGTCTCCTGTGCGATGCCCTGATGAGTCCGCTCTTCACGAACGGCGCCCCCAAATGCAATCGCAGGTCCGGCTTCGTAGGTAGTCGTGCCGGCAGGTCGGCCTCTTTGTATCGAACGCTTTTGCATTACCGAAAGCGTCGAACATGGTCACAATTTAAACCACGTTAAACTTAACTCATGGGGCAACGCAGGATCCGATTGCCCGCGAGTTCACTGCCGAGGGACGCTGGACGTGACATCGAACGACGCCTGCACCGAAATCCGGGTGGCCGTGCTCGGCGAATGGATGCCTTCTCAGCTTGCCGACGTGCTGGCGCTGCAACGTGCGGAGGAGCCCGAGACTGCCATCGCTCTGGTCGAATGCGCTGCCACGGCGTCAGCCCATGAGCCAGCAGGCGGCAGCTTCGACTTCGCTGTATCAGCAAACGAGGTGCAGTGGCCGGGCTGGGTGTGCGAGCCGCTCTGGCATGACACGCTCGCGGTCGCCGTCGCCAAGCGCTCCCATTTGCTGGCCTACCGCGAAGTGCCTTGCCACGAGCTATCGAAGCAGCCGCTCATCTGCGTGCAGTCGACCGCCGGCGAGACCTGGAATGCCCAGGCGCATCGCCTTCTCGAAGACAAGCCGCAGGGTGAGGGCCAGAAGGTCGGAACCTTCGACATGGCGATGACGCTCGTCGCTGCGGGATACGGAGTCACTATCGCGCCCACCGCGAGGCTGGTGGGGTACCAGTGCAAAGGCATCTTCGCGCGACCGCTGGTTGACGCGCCGATGATCGTCATCGCCTACCTGCTTCGTCCCAGCATCTCATTGACTGAGCCTCAAGAAAGATTCGCACAGCGCGCGCGTTCCGTGTCCTGAGATCGCTGCGCACCGTGAGGCCGGGCAGCGGACCTCAATCCACACTTGCGAGAACGCTTCCTTCCAGGGACTTCGACGCGCAGAATGACGTCCTCGCGCCGGCCCTGAAGGAGCGCACCAATGATTGAAATCCGCGTTGCTTGGCCGTTCGGCCTTCACGAAAACCAGTTTGACGAACCCATCGACGGTGGCGTCTGGTTCCCGGACACACCGGAAAACCGCCGCGACGTCGAAGTCGTCGTCGAAGAAGGCAACCGCGCATGCGGCCAGGGAACGCACTGGGTGGAAGAACGCGAGGCTTAAAGCCGTCACCGCCTCGCCGCGGTAACGCCCCGCCTGACCACTTGCAACCGACCCCGCCCGCAACTAGACTGAGCCCAAGGGCCATCCCGGAGCCCCAGCAGTCGCGCAGCCGCTTTCTCGAGCGGTGACGGCAAATCCGGATGAGAAATGCCTTTTCTGCCTCCAGGCAGCCATGAGTTTCCCCCGTCGACCCGCAGGGCTCGAACGGCAACGCGCGACGCCACGACCGAGCTTCTGCGTTGACTGGAGGAGCCCATGGCTTCGCAATTTCTCATTTCCCCACTGCCTCTTGAAGAACAAGCCGCGTTACTGCGCGAGCTTCTGTCCACCAAGAACCTCACTCTTTCCCTCGATCAAGCGCTCGAAGCTTGCACCGCGCTAGGCCTAGCCACGGGCGGCGACAAGACCGAACTGGCGCGCAAGCTGGTAGCTGAACTTCGCGGTCGCTCGTTGAAGACCAACCACGCGTTCTGCGTGGAACTCGTGGCAAAGCTGTGCGGCGGCGACAGCTGGATGCGTTTGCGCCAGAAGCTCCTGACTGAAGCAGTCGAGGCAGGCGAACTCGCCGTGTACGGCGTCCAGCTGGCGTCGCTGAGCGACGGTGACCCCGGCCGCGTGCTGACGTGTGAGTCCATGGCGGACGCAGCGACGCTCATCCTGAACTTCGTCGGCAAGATCTGGCCCAAGGAGGTAGTGCCGAGCCTGGGCAACTTCCTGTTGAGCCAGGCCATGCTGGCGCTCGAGCTTGAGCATCCGACCCACCCGTGGCTGACCTTCCGCGTCATGAAGGTGTCCCGAAGCGAAGGGGAGGTCGAGCCCCTCGAGTTCGACGACAAAGAGGCCCGCAATTTCTGCGCTCGCCTGCAGCGCGGGCTCGAGTTCAGCCACCCCGGGCTTCTCGTGATGGGCGTAGAGCGCAGCGCGAGCCTGCCCTTCACGTACGTTCTACTGCCCAAGTTGCAACAGCCAACGACCGGCTTCGATTTCGTCTGCCGCGCACCAATGGAGCTGTACATGTGGCTGGGTTCCTTCGAACTCGAGTATCCGACCAGCCCGACTCCGTCCGGCATCTTGCCGGCCAAGAACGGACCGGTACTCTTCATCCCCCGGTGGGTGAACGGCATGGACGGAACGGAAAAGGTTGAACCGGAGGATTCGCTCGCCGAAGACTTGGCCAAGCGCCTGCTGCGATTGCAGCGCACCACTGGCATGACCCTGACCCAGTTCCTCACGAACATTTTCTCCGGCGCAGGCCAAGCAACAGCGGCGCACACCTTCAACCGGGAGCGGTTCATCGAGGCAATGACCGCCGCCAATCTGACCGTCGGCGACGTCGCAACGCGTTGCGCACTGACGGTCAACGACGTGCTGCGCGCCCAAAAGTACGGCTACGCGACGTCGGCCGTACTCCAAAAGCTTGCCGACGCTGTGGGAATGACGAGCCCCAACGAGCTGCTGCGCAACGACGAGCAATCGAGCATCGGTATTCGGGTAGAGGCCGGTGACGTCTTCCTCCGTGGCCTGAAGGACTCGCACGCGTGGCGTATCGTAATGGGCCAGACCTTGGTGGGCAAAGAGCTGGAGGTCGCTCAGGCCATCGCCGAGTCGCTCAAGGAATACGTGGACCTCTACCAGTTCGCCAAGGAGCCGATGGACCACGGCGGCCTTGGCAACCTCGAGCCCGTCGACGAGGCAACCATTGCAGGGCATATCCAGGAACAGCTAGACGAACTGCGCAAGATGGGCCTGGTCGTTCTCATCGGCCGCGGTCTGCAGTACGTGAACGTCAACGGCGATGCCGACCAGAGCGCGCCCATCCCGATGCTGACCGGCACGATTTGCGTCGAACGCGAGGCGCTCCTGCGCAAACCCGACGGCTTCAAAGTCCACAGCGAGTAAGGCCCGCGAGGCTCCCAACAGGCCACCCAATTTGCAGGGCGCACGACGGCCGCCCGCCGTGCGCCTTCCAGCAGCCTGCTGCGGCCACTCACATGTACAGTTAGCGCGACCTAGCCGCGTTCGGCAGGTGTCCGGTCAAGTTGCCGCAGAAGACTAGAAGTGCTTCTTCGAATTCATGGGAGCGGACAGCAACTGCTGACCGACAAAGTGCGAGAGCAGGCGAGGGCTATATTGCAGGACGGAATCCGCGAGCCGTATGACCAAGAAAAGAAGCATGGAAGCATTCAAGAGCGAAGAAGGCAGGTGGTACTTCAGCGATGCGGATGGCAACGTGATCGCTGGTCCTTTCGACAATGAAGGTAAGGCGCTCGCTTGGATCGAGGCGAACCGCCCCGCATCGCGTCCGCGTATGCAGCCCTGACTTCGGAAAGCACTTCGGAGGACATTATGTTGAACATATCGCTAGGGTTGCTGGTCGTTAGGCGCCCGACGTGACAACCCTTGTCGTCGACGCCGGCTCGAGCATCGTGGGCATCTTCTGCGTCGACGACGGGACGTACCGGGCATACATGGGCGCGGAAATCCCCCAAGGAGTCTCTCGGATTGTCGAAGCTGACGAGGTCGTTACCTACAACGGTGACAGGTACGACCTTGAGCAGATCGCCAATCTGGCTGGTCTGCCCTCCGGGGTGTCGATACAACTCAGCGGCCGGCACACCGACATGCAACCGTTGTGCTGGGGCAATATCATGGGAAGCAGTCTGAGGACAACGTACCGTCGCCACTTTGGCGAGGATCCACCGGACTTCCCAGACACCTATGAAGGTGACAACGAATGCGATTGCCATATGACATGGAGGTTATGGGATCGCCTCGTGCGGCAGCCGCGCGGACGATAGTGCGCGGGATCGATCACCTCGGAAAGCAACAATGCTGAACCAACTTCTTCCCTGGGCGAGCCTGCTGGGCCCAGCTCTTGGCGCGTTGGTCGCGCTGGTGGGCTGGTTCGTCTTGCACAGATCCAATGTTCAAAGGGATCGAGAGAACAAGCGTCGCGAGTTGATTACGACCTATCTGCTGGAGGCATATCGCCGCATGGAGACCGCGGCCAACCGCGAAGATAAGACGGAAGAGCAAGCCGTCGCGTTCGAATCTGCAATTGCAGATATCCAGTTGCTTGGTAGTCCCGCTCAGTTCGCGGCGACTCTCAAGTACATCGATGCCCGTGCAGGAAGTGGCGAACAAGACGAGGTCGGGATCGGCCATGTTCTCGGCTTGTTGCGCGACGATCTCCGTCGCGAGTTGGGCCTTGAGCCATTGATAGCGCCGCCTCGATTCTTCCGGTTCGTTCGAGAACTGGGTAGAGGTGATTGGCGTGGCAATCCAATTCCGACGACGCCGCTTGTGAGGGGCGGCGGTTCATACACCAAGTAGAGCGGAAAGCATGTCATGAGTTGGGAACACAACCGATACGAGGCCAAGTGCGACACGTGCGGCCGTCAGGGCTTTTGCGTTCGCAGCTCGGATGACTGGAACCGAACCGCGACCAGATGGGAGGGCTTCGACGAAGTAGCGCCCGACGCGACTGCCGTCGCGAGAATGAGGGTCGGCCCAGACAATATGAACCCAAAGTGTCCTTGCGGCAGTACGAACGTTTCCATCGGCAAGTACGTCAGTTCATCCTGACCGGGAAAGCAACGGGAGAACAGCATGGCCGGATTTCAACCCACCGTCAGCAGCACGATTCGAACGCAAGCGGAGGTTGACGCAGAGCAGCATGCAGCGGCCGATGCGCAGCGCGAAGCCGTCGCGCGCGCCATCTGCGCTGCTTGCGACGAGAACCCCGACCACGTCGGGGATGCGCGCGGCAATGGCTTCCGCTGGCAGGACTACCTCAAAGCGGCCGACGCGGCGATTGCGGTGATCGTCGGCGGCTGAATGGAAAACTGCACATGAAGATTCTGCACATTGGAGGGATCGCCGATGGCGAATCTCATGACCTTCACGACAATGTCGGCGCCGGACGACAGTCGTTTAAGCGCTCGACGGATTTCCCGGGCGATCCGCTACTCCACCACGACTACGTCCGGCGTATGTTCACGCTTTGCCTGGACGAGAAACACAGTGAAGAACGCGAGCTGATGGTGTGGAACGGCTTGGCAGATCACGAGGCGGCTGCGTTGGTGGGAGCGCGTCTCGGTCGTACGGATCTCGGGCAGATCTCGCCGCGCTAGACCGGAAAGAATCCGAGCGCCGCTACCCGCCCCAGCGGCAAGACGAAGTTGATCAGGCATTTGCCGCCCTTGTTCAAGAAGCTGGCGCGCCATCGCGGCGTCGAGGGAAGTGAAACGCATGATCTTCGAGAATTTTGTGGGGCTTCGCATGAGTGGAAGAGCTCGCCAGCGAATTCAGGACTTCTACGACCTCAACCACGTACCCACGCCCGACTGGATGACCAAGGTAGACAGGCTCACAACCTGAAGGCGGGTCTGTGCGCTGTCGAGCCGTCAGCACCGTTTCCTGAGGGGAATCGGCCTCCCTGGCTGTCACTCAGACCGAGTTTGCAGGAGCAGGCATCGTGATCCGTCTTGTGACGACTAAGCTTCAGAGAGCGCTATCAACAGACGGCGCCGCCCCCGGTGCACTCTTCGCCACGACCTTCTTGGCCGTAGCTCGCGCAGACTTCTTTGCGGCGACCTTCTTGCTGGCGGCACCCTTCTTGGCAACCAGCACCGGGGTCGGTACCGTTGCGGCCTTCCTGGCGACAGCGCTCTTCTTCGATATCAGTGCCTTCTTGGCCGCGGCAGCGGCCTTCGTTGTCGCTTTCTTGACCGCTTTCTTGACCGCCTTCTTGACCGCCTTCTTAGCGGCTGCCACTTTTTTGCCCGGAGCTTTAGGAGCGCTCGGGGCAACTGCAGCTTTCTTTGCACGCTTGATGGGCGCTGTTGCGGCAGGCTCCGCGGGCGTCACTCCGACAAGGAATGCATCCCGGTTCTTCGCACCAGCGATCCAGCCCGGGGCGCGCCCGAAGCCACTCCATGTCTTTCCCGTCTTCGGATCGGCGTAGCGAGGCTGGCCAACGCCGGCACGCTTGCCTGCAGATTTCTTCGAAGCGCTGCGTTTTGCGCTGGCCGGCGCAGTATTGCCGCGAAGATGCTCGAGCGTAATGCCGTACTCGGACATCATCGATTTGATTTTGGCGACGGCGCCGGACAGTTCCACCCGTGTGATGCGCGCGGCCTCGGCTTCAAGGCGTTGAATCTGCTTGCGGATTGCACTAAGAGTTGACATGACCTGGAAGGGAAGTAGAGGTGGGCGAAGTTTAGCGTTCCAAATGAATTCAAAGTTGGAGCGAAAGCACCAAAATCGCTTGGTTTCACTCGCGGGGGCCGACCGGACGATTGCCAAGAACACACGATGTCACGGTCGCCATATGGGTCAGGCAATAACTCCGACGGGTACCAACTCAGATAGTTCTCCAGATGTCACCGTGAAAATGTCAACTTCGACGGATCGCGCGGCGACCAAGCGTGCCGCGAGGTGAAGGTTCGTCGGACCGACGGCCTCGATGGCCGGCTGCCCTCCCAGCGCGTCGTAGGGCTGCAGGAGGGCGTGGTAGATGGTCCAGGTGTCGATGCGCCGCGGAACTTGCTTCAGCACTGCCTGCACCAGCTTTCGCTTGATGGGATCGAGTTGCCAGTCCGGCACCCGTTGTCCGCGATGGCCCATGTGGATCGAGAGCAAGTTGCCTGCCTGTACCTCGTAGGTGATCCAGCGGCGGGACTTGCCCGCCAGCTTGGCGTAGGCCGCTACCGTCAGGTTGTGGGGTGCCTCGAACATCTCCAGCAGTTGCAGACGTTCGCGCTGCACCTCCGAGAGTTTCGGACGCGCGTATTCAGGCAAACGCACGGCAGGCAAACGTTGGGCCGACGGCGACATCGCCGGCGCATCCAACGATGGCGCGGTCACGATCAACCGCGGCGCGGCAGGGTTCAGAACCGGCGGCTGAGCGGCTACCTGACCGGCAATGGTGGGCAGGCCTTGCAGCGTGATGGTCAGGTGCATGCTGGCCGACTCGACCTGGTTCTGCTCGAACAGGTCGAGGCGATCGGCCCAGTCCTGCATCATGACGCGCCGCTGCTCGACGTACTCGGCGTGGTTGTAGGTCGCGCTGATCCTGTCCGGGTCGGAATGCGAGAGCTGGGCATCCACCCATTTCTTCGGGTAGCCCAGTTCGTTGAGCGCGGTCGACATCGTGGCGCGGATGCCGTGACCGGTCAGTTGGTCTTCATAGCCCATGCGCTTGAGCGCGGCGTTGAACGTGTTCTCGCTGATCGGCTGCTTCAGGCACCAGTCCCCGGGAACGACGTAGACCTGGGCCGGCTTGAACTGGTCCAGAAGATGGCGAACGACCTCCTGGGCCTGCACCGACAACGGCACGATGTAGGGCGGAATGTCGATGAGGCGCTTGCGCTTCTTCGTCGTCAGCAGCTTGCGTTGCTTGAGCCTGACCACCGGAATGATCCACAGGCCCCGATCGAGGTCGAATTGATCGGGCGTGGCAAAGCGCAACTCGCCGGTGCGCACGCCGGTGAGCATCAGCAATCGAATGCCAAGCTGCGTGTTGAGACGCCCGCGGTACTTGCGCAACGTCTGCAGCATCATCGGCAGTTCGTGCATGCGCAGGAACGGGTTGTGTTCGACCGGTGGCATGGGCCGCGCCACCACCGCCAGGTCTTTCGACGGGTTCTCGAGCACGTTCGGAACCGCCACCGTGGCGTAGGTGAACAGTTGGGTGAACCACGTCCTGAGCTTTTCGGCGACGGAGAACGAGCCGCGCTTTTCCACCTTGCCGATGATGTCGAGCAGGTGCGCGCGGGTGATGTCGTGGATGGTCAGATGGCGCAGCACCGGGAACACATCCTTCTTGAAGACGCGCCCGATCTGCGCCAGGCTGGTCTGCCGACCTTCTTCCAGCGAGAGCCGGCGGTGGGTCAGCCACTGCTCGTAGACCGCCTTGAAGGTGTGTTCGCCCGCCAGCACGATGGCGTGCTGTTTGCGCTTGCGTTCGGAATGGGGATTGATGCCCTTGGCGAGCATCGCCCGCGCTTCATCGCGCAGGTCGCGGGCATCCTTCAGCGGGAGCGCCGGATAGCTCCCGAAGGACACGCGCTCGCGCTTGCCGCCCCACGAGAAGCGGAAGTGCCAGGCCTTGGTGCCGTTGGCCGAGACAAAGAGGGATAGGCCGTCGAAATCGGCCAGGGTGTACGGCGTGCCAGTGGCCTTGGCTTGCCGGACCCTGAGGTCTGAGAGCATGAGCCCAACTCCTGAGAAGCGAGTTGGATGCATGGTCCTGTTCGAGCCCGCGCTCCCCCAGCAAGAATGCGGAAGCGGGAAGCTCCGCTTTCCGATGTACCACTTGATGTACCGCTTTGTACCGGCTGTCAGTGGTTTTCGCTGGACGTCAGTGGATCAGAGATTCGGAAAAAACTGAACCGTGACAACCACTTGCAACACTCCGTGGTCTTCAGCGGAAGCCGTCGGAAAGTTGAAGTGGAGCGGGCGATGGGAATCGAACCCACG